>Ga0181530_10000046_pt1 | contig 135177 bp, 114 predicted proteins | sample PEATcosm2014_Bin_42_FD_119769 | JGI IMG/M metagenome (GOLD analysis project Ga0181530, IMG submission 119769) | Peatland microbial communities from MTU Mesocosm Facility, Houghton, MI, USA - PEATcosm2014_Bin10_60_metaG | ecosystem: Environmental > Terrestrial > Soil > Wetlands > Peat | place... | reverse complement strand
GGGGCGCTGTGTACCGTCGCAACGTCGCGCTGCCCAGCAAGGCGAATTCCGTGAAATCGCAGGCCAACTCGATGGGCATAATGGACTTCTTGCCGGCTTTGCACGCCTGAATCCACTCTTTGTAATGATCCGCCCTCTCACACCGCGCCAAGGTGGGATCGGGCTGCTTGAAGTCCCTAAACTTCGCCTCCGGCAGCAGCCAGCCGCCGGGGAGTCCTTGAATCCGCTGGCCCGGCCTGGGTGAAGTATGATCCTGCACCGACGGAGTGCCGCCATAAAAGGCGGAAACCTGCACGCCTTCCTCGCCGACGAACATCACCCCCCTGCCTGGCATGCCCATCGAGGCGGGCATGGACCGCGGACGCGGCGCCTGCAGGCCGCCATCGTAGTAGTAAGCCATCATCTCCGGGTGTTTGCCGCGCGGCGGGAAGTGCCATTGCACGTAGTTGCAGATACTCGCACACTCGTAGTTCCCGACAGTGCCCATCGCCGAAAAGGCCTGGCAGGCGTCGGCCGCGACCCAGTCCGGCGCGCTCATCTCCAGTTGCTCGAAATAAGTATGCAGCGTATGGCAGGCGACATCGCCCAGGTTGCCCGTGCCGAAATCCCACCACGGACGCCAGTTGCCGTAATGGTAAAGGCTGTTATACGGCCGGGCCGGAGACGGGCCGCACCACTGGTCCCAATTCATCCCCGCCGGCGGCTGCTGGACCTCCGCCGGCCGTTTCAAGCCGCTGGGGCTGTGAGTGCCGGTCCAGAAATGCACTTCCCGCACCGGCCCGATGGCGCCGGTCAACAGCAACTCCGTGGTGGCCCGGGAATGGGAACTGCGCGAATCCTGAATGCTCGCCTTGGTGGTGACCTTGGAGGCCAGCGCCGCCGCCTTGATCTTCCGCGCCTCGGCAATCGAGTGCGCCATCGGCTTGGCGCAATAAACGTGCTTGTTCATCGCCAGGGCCGCCATCACCAGATGATAATGCCAGTGATCCGGCGTGGCGACGATCAGAGCGTCGAAATTCTTCTCCTCCTTGTCGAACATCTCGCGGAAGTCCTTGTAAAGTTTGGCTTTGGGATGCTGCGCAAACACCGATGCGGAGTACTCGTGGTCGAGGTCGCAAAGCGCGACGATCTCCTCGCTGTTGCAGCCGGTCAAATAGTCCTCGCCGACGCCGCCGACGCCGACGCAGGCGATCCGGAGCTTGTCGCTGGGCGCGGTGTAGCCGGCGCCGCCGAGCACACTTCGCGGCACCACAAGCGGGGCCACCATTCCGGCGGCAATAAAGGCGCGCCGTGAGAGCTTGAGGGACTCTGTCTTTTGGGCAGAGGATTCGTTTTTTGTCTGGTTCATAGTGAGCGGATGTTACCAAGAGCGGCCGGGGTGTCAACCGGCATTTTTTCCGGCTCAATCAATGTTAATTAACCTTAATTAACCTTAATCAGGCTTAATTGACCTTAATTGGAATGACTCGATTTTAGTTGTAAGTTGTTGATGGATAATGACTTATGATTTTTTCCGCAAAAAGGCGCAAAACACCCAACGCGGGCAGCCAAAACCGAAGGAATTGAGCCATCCCGATTCCGAATCGGGAGATTTCACCGATAAAGAAGAACTTTCATTGTCCCAGGCAAAGTCAGGGGAATGATGGTCAATGGAATGGGAAAATGTGTTTTCAGGATTATTCCCCTGACATACATTCCCCTGACGTTTCTCCCGGCTTTTCCATCGTTCATCCCCTCTGTAGTTGCGGCTGGCCGCGCTGTGTTTCTTTGCGGTTGTCCTTTTCTTGGATTTGCAGGGGACGGCATGAAAATCCGGCGGCGGATTGCCATCAGCGGCGGCTGCATTGCCTTCGTGCCTCATGCCGACTATTTAATCATAGCCTCTAATTTTTGTCAAGCCCTTGTTGCAAACCATAATCCGCGCCCACGGCGTCTCCATGCGGAAGAGAACCACGGATGAACACGGATAGACACGGAAACCAGATTTGCAAACTCCTCAGGCTCAAGGACTTGCAAACAGGCGTCACGTTGTTATGACGCCTTTCCGCGCCAGTGGCGCACGGCCAGCGCCAGACCGCCCATGACGACGAGCGCCAGCGTGTTTGGCTCCGGCGTGACTGTCGTGGTGGAAAAAGTGATGTCGTCAAGCTCGGTCGCACTCTCGCCCAAGCCGGTGGCTATGGCGGTGAACTCGAGTGGCCCAGTTTGGCCCGCATAAGCGCCGATGTTGGCACCATAAACGTCGTAAGTTTCTCCAAAGGCGTTTTGGTCGGCGGAGACTACCACAGGTGACAGACTATTTCCGTCAAATGAGACGGAAAAAACACCGCTCGGCTCCGGCACAGCGTCAAATTCCACCGAACGCGCATTTGCTGGAATCGTGCCGTTTTGCCATATTGATACATTCCCTTGGCCTGCGTTGAAGGCTTGCAGATAAACGCTATAGTTTCCATCAATAATCCCAGGCTCCCCATTCCAGTTCGGGCCGAACACAGAAATAATTGCTTCGCCGCCAGACTCCGAGTTTGCCCATACTTGGGTTACGGGAACCCCGCCTATGGTCCCGCCCCACCCTGGCAAAGCGTTTGTGATGGGAACCTCGTTTAACAATGGCCCCGATGGGTTCGACAAATTAGCGGACTCGAAGTTGAGGTTTTGGAATGCACCTTGTGCGTGAGCCGATAGCACAACGAGAATTCCAGATGACAAATGCACAAATAATCGTTCTGTTTTCATAAAAGTTCATTTTCGCACGAAAGGATCACCAACCGCTTGGAAATATAGTCCGGGGATGCCATTCCCCTCGGCCTGACCCGCCCAGGCAGAAATAGCAAAGGATTTGCCTGACGCCCAACCGCCGTAATACGCATCTGGCCCAACCTTCCCCGAGAGCGATGGCTCCTCAACTGTCGTTACCGCGCCAACCGGTGTGTTTGAGTAATTCGTTCCTCCAAAAGAATTCGTGGCGAACCATGTAAGATAACCAGCTTGAAACGTGACACGCTGGCCATCGTACGAATCAACCGTCGTCATAATAAACCAGCCACTGTTCCCCGAAAAACTCACCCTTCCATCCACGAACATGTTGGAATCCCCACCGCCGTCCCACCCACCTGTAAAGTAGCCCTCAACATTGGTTGCTTGCAAGGTGAAAATGGCCACACCCCCATTCCACAGACCCGTCGTTGTAATCACGGACGCTGTTGGATCAACGTTCGTTACACCGTATTCCGCCTCAACGCCCATGCTGTAGCCGTCGGGGTAAGTTGGCGGACCACCAGCATAATCGAAATACCAATTGGTATTGCTAGACCCAGCGGCGCTGGCGCTGATGAAGAGTGTTCCTGGTGGATTGTTGCTGGCCATGTTCACGATCTTGTTGATGTAAGCGATACAATCGTTCGTGCCGTCAGAACTGTTGAAATTTGTGCCAGAGAGTCCGTTCATGTTAATCGCGGTAACGTACGGATACCACCCAGGCGCAGTCGAATAGTGGAGTTGGTATTGGACGCTGGGAGCGCACTGGTCCGCGCCGTCTTCCATGTTGGTCAGCCAGTCAACTTCTGTAGGGAGGTTCTGAAACAAAATCACGTAAAGGGGTCTTTTGGTCGGGTTGTTGGACAACCATGCCTGCACCTGTGGCAGGAAAATATTGGTGTAATCTGGCGGATAAATGGGATCATTGGTTGTGCATCCGATTCCGAGGACATTGGCGTTGCTGACCTTGGGCCGATGAGTCAGGTAGTATTGGCACACATTGGAACTGTCTAGGGAATTGGTATTGTAGATCAAAAGCAAGTCCTTCGTCACGTCCACCGGGTATTGAACCAGAGGAGAAATGATGGCGGCCAGGGTGTGATCGCCGCCAGCCGCTATCGTTTTAAAGATAATGGGCGGTGTAGTGTAATAGCCGGGGAATGGTGCGCCGGGATATGGCGGGGCAGGACTGTACATGGTCGGCGTGGGCGGGAGGTTTGTCTGCCCGCTGCTGTTGTCGCCCCATGCAACCAGCGTCACCCCGTCGTTTTTTAGGGCTACGCTGTGTTCCCATCCGGCGGCTATGGAAATGACGTTGCTCAGTCCCGCCGGAACGTTGGTTTGGCCGGAACCGTTGTACCCCCATGCCACAACTGTGCCGTCTGACTTGAGCGCAAGGCAGTGCCCTCCGCCGGCAGCTATGGCAACCACGTTGCTCAACCCGGCGGGAACGTCGCATTCGCCGTCGCCGTTGTACCCCCATGCCTCAACGGTGCCATCGGCCTTCAAAGCAAGGCTATGCACGTAGGTCGCGGCTATGGCGGTGCAGTTGGTGAGATCGGACGGCACGTTGGTTACGCCGTAGGCGTCCACCCCCCATGCAACCACCGTGCCATTCGTCAGCAGGGCGACGTTGTGATACGAGCCGCAGGCCACGGCTTGCGCCGGTGGCAGGTTGCTCGGGACGTAATTGGCGTAGGCATCGGCACAACCCCATGTGACAACCGTCCCGTCCGCCAAAAGGCCAATGTCGTGGTCCATGCCGGCTGCGGTGGCGACGTAGTTTGTGTGCGGTGGCGGCGAGACAAGTGCGCCGTCAAAATACTCGCCCCATTGAACAATCGTCCCGCTGTCGCTGACGGCTGTCGAATGGTAGTCGCCCGCCGCGATGGCTGCCGCGTTAGTCAGGCTCACAGGGCGGTTGCATTCGCCGGAATCGTCCGATCCCCAGGCCTCCACCATGCCGGGAAAGGCCATGAGGACAGTCCAGGTCGCGGTGGTGCTGCCCAGCGAGTTTGTAATGACCACGGTGTAGTTGCCTTCGTTGGCGGCAACGGGATTATATATCGTATAGACAGAGTTTGTGGCGGCGGCGATGTTGGTGCCGTTGAATTGCCATTGGTAGCTCAATGGATTGTCCGACTGGGCAACTCCAACGCTCAGGGTGATGTTGGTGTTGATCCAATTTGTGCTCGGAGCGGCAGGGGTTGTCGAAAGGATTTGCGGCGGGTACGACAGATTGAACGTGGCCGCCAGACTGGTGGCCCTGCCGCTCCCATTGGAAATGACGACCTGATAGTTGCCGACATCGGCGGAATTAACGCCGGTCAGCGTCAAGGTCGAGTTGGTGGCACCCGTGATGTTCGTGCCATTAAACTGCCACTGATACTGCACGTTTGCAACAGGAACTCCGGTGAGCGAAAAGGTGAAGGAACCTCCCACCGGGGCAAAGCCTACGGGCGGATAGGTCAGGAGGGGTGGCAGGCCGTCCGACGCGAGGGCCAGATTATGCTGAAAGCCCGCTGAAATGGCTTTGACACCGAGCATATTGGTGGGAAGCACCGCTGACGGGAGATTGGTGTTTCCGAAGAATGCGGCCTGACCGTTCGCTTGCAAGGCCATGCTCCATCCGCCCCCGGCGGAAATCGCCACCACGTTGGTCAATCCAGCGGGAACATTGGTCTGGCCGTCGTCGTTGATGCCGAATGCCTCTACGGTGCCGTTGGTGCGCAAGGCCAGAGTGTGCAGGCCGCCAGCCGCAATGGCGACAACATTGGTCAAATCGGCGGGGACATTGGTCAAGTTCCACGCCAGGCTGCTTGCGTTCAAACCCCAAGCTTTCACGTCACCATTGCTCAGAAGGGCGACGTTGTGGTTCCAGCCACATGCGATGGCTTGGACGCCGGGACTGTTGCCCCGGTACGCTCAAGCGCATATCCCGACCAGCTTTCGACAATGGTGCCGACACCAGCGACGAAGAAGTGACTATTGGTTGATGAATAGGGAAGCCAGTCGAAGTTCTCGTGAAAAATGACTCCGGACTCAGGGATCGGAGGGAAAGGCCCGCGCGGTCTGCCTTGCGCGGAGACCGGGCAGAAAAGTAGCCCGGCCGCAAGGCAGGCACAGGCCAGATATTGGACGAAAAGTTGAGGACAGCGGTTCCCGAATTTGTGTCTCGTATATTTTTGGTTTTGAACCGAAATACAGTGCGGAGATTGATTTCGAGCGTTTTGCACCTTTTCAACGAAAAATGCAAGCGGAAAAATAAACCCATGTTGGGTGTGTTCCGACGCAGGGCTTCCTGATTTGCTGGGAACAGTGGCGGACCCTCGAAAACAACTTAAAATACTTGGCGACACAATACGGGAATATCGCGCCAAGGCGGGACTGAGCCAGGAAGAACTGGCTGAAAAGGCCAACCTGCACCCGGTCTATGTTGGCAAGATTGAGCGCGGGGAACAATGGATCAGCCTCCACGCGCTCCTACGCATCGCGACAGCGCTAAAGATTCATTTGCGGGACGTGCTGGAAAAGCTGTGAGAAACGGCTTTTCGACTCTTCCCCCCGCAGGCGGGGCGAGAGAGATGAGCACGGAGAATTTTGTCGTGCCTCCATTAGCGCGGATATTTCATGCCCCGCACGAATTTCCTAAAATCTGGAGCGCCGCTTGCAGTCGGCTTGGCAATCGCAATGACGATAAAAGCCGATTCAAAATCGGCGCTCCGAACCCGAAAGTGTGAAATATCCGGGTTAAGTGTCCTACGGCGCCAGGACGGCGCGGAAGCCGAGGTGGGAGCCGTGGTGGTCCGGCTCGATTCGGCCGTGGTTGGCTGAACGGGCGCTCCGAGCCGGGCTGGACCAGGAGCCGCCGTGGCTGACACGCTCGGTGCCTGTGGCAGGCCCGGTTGGATCGTCCGTGGGCGAATGAGCATAGTAAGTCGGATCATACCAGTCCAGGACCCACTGCCAGATACTGCCGTTCATGTCGTACAGGCCCCAGGCATTCGGCTTTTTTTCGCCGACCGGGTGGGACTTGCCGCCGGAGATTTTATCGTACCACCCATAATCAGCGAGTCCCGCCTCATCGTCTCCGAAGCAGTAAATGGTGGTGCTTCCCGCGCGGCAGGCGTATTCCCACTGGGCTTCGGTGGGGAACTGCCACTTGCCTCCGCCCGCCTTGTCGTTGAGCCGGCGCAGGAACCGCAGGCAATCGTTCCAACTGACCCATTCGACCGGGTTCTTCGGCCCCTTGAAGAGGCTGGGGTTGTTGCCCATGATGGCAGTCCATTGCTCCTGGGTCACCGGATACTTGCCGATGTAGAAGGGCTGTGTGATCCGCACCCGATGCTGCGGCTTTTCGTCGTTCGAGGCGCTCCTGTCGGAATCGGGGGAGCCCATCATGAACTCGCCCGCCGGGATGAGGACCATTTCCATCTTGACGCCGCCGCCGAGGTCCGCCGTGTATTCCTTGGGCAGGCTCTTGGTGTTGCCGCCCGCCGGGTTGGATTCCTGGGCGGTTGCCAGGGTAAGAGCGCCGAGGGCGGCCAAAACTGCCGATGCGACTGTTGCTTTTCGAAACATAAGACAAACCTCCTTGCGTGATTTTTTGATAAGTTATGCAAAGCCCGTCACTCCAGGTTCCGGCCGGCGAGTCGCCGACCGGAACAGGCGGGTCGCCTGTGCTACCCAGAGCCGGACAAGGCTGACAAATATCGAGATTAAACTTTGAAATCCCATTCTTTGCGGTAGGGGGTGTCAACAAGGCTGTTGGCCACCTCGTCGTTGGTGAATTTCATGGCCTTCGAGTCCCAAAGGAGGACCTTGGCCTCGTGTCCGCCGCGTCCGCCGCCGCCGCCTCTGCCACCCGCGCCGGAGGGCGTGGTGTATCGGCGTTGCGCGAGGGTTCCGAGCAGGGCGAATTCCGTCAGGCCGCATGCGAACTCGACGGGGGTAATGGACTTCTTGCCGGCTTTGCACATCCGCACCCACTCCTTGTAATGATCGTCTTTCTCGCATCGCTCCAAATAGGGATCGGGCTGCTTGAAGTCCTTGAATTTGGCCTCCGGCAGGAGCCAGCCGCCGGGAAGACCGCGAATGTTCTGGCCGGCCCGGGGCATGGAGAACGGCGACCAGGGATTGCCGCCGTAGTAAGCGGAAATCTGAACGCCTTCTTTTCCAATGAACATGATCCCGCTGCCGGGCATCGCCACGTCGGTGGGCATGCTCGGCGGGCGCGGCGGCGTCAGGCCGCCGTCGTAGAAGAAGGCCATCAGCTCCGGTTTCGTGCCGCGGGCCGGAATGTGCCACTGGACGATGTTGGCGATGCTCATGCACTCGGTGTTCTGGACGGCGCCGGCCAGCGAGAATGCCTGGCAATCGGTGGCCGTGACCCAGTCCGGCGCGCCCATCTCCAGTTCGTCATGGAACATCTGGAGCGTGTGGCAGCCGAAGTCGCCCACCGTGCCCGTGCCGAAGTCCCACCAGGGCCGCCAGTTGCCGTAATGGTAGGTCTTATGATAGGGCCGCGCCGGGGAGGGGCCGCACCACTGGTCCCAGTTCATCCCTTCGGGCGGGGACTGTTGCTCGGCGGGCCGGGCCAGCCCGCTGGGGCTGTAAGTGCCGGTCCAGATATGCACTTCGGAGATCGGCCCGATGCACCCGGTCAGCAGCAACTCCGTTGTGGCCCGCGCATAAGAGGTGCGCGAATCTTGAATGCTCGCCTTGGTGGTCATCTTCGAGGCCAGGACCGCCGCCTTGACCTTCCTGGCCTCGGCGATGGTGTGGGTGATGGGCTTGGCGTTGTAAAGGTGCTTGTTCATCGCCATGGCCGCCAGCGCCAGGTGGGAATGCCAGTGGTCCGGCGTGGCAATGATCAGAGCGTCGAAGTTCTTTTCCTCCTTGTCAAACATCTCGCGGAAGTCCTTGTAAAGTCTGGCAGTGGGATATTGACGGAACACCGGCGCGGAAAACGTGTGGTCCAGATCGCACAGCGCGACGATCTCCTCGTCCTTGCAGCCGGCCAGATAGTTCTTGCCCATGCCGCCGACGCCGACGCAGGCGATCCGGAGCTTGTCGCCGGACGCTTGGGGTGCGGCGCCGCCAAAGACGCTTCGCGGCACCACGAGCGGCGCCACCAGGCCCGCGGCAAGGAAGGCGCGCCGGGACATCTGGAGTGAGTTATTGGAGCCGGTTGAGCCGGCTGAGGGAGGCGCCTGTCCTTCGGCATCCGGTTGAGCGGCCTTGTGCTGATCGGTTCCAAGTTGGCCGTGAGGATGGCCCGCTGGCGGGGGCGGCTGCGTGTTCGTCGTATCGTTATGGTCGGGGGATTTCATAATGCGTTGTGTTATGGGTTGCTTGCAAGGGTTGGCTGGTGATTACTGGCTGCAATTGGGAAAATGGCGAGGAATCGGCCTTCCCACGCGCCTCCTGATGGACGCCGCGCGGGTGAGGGAGAATTGGTGTTTGGTCTCGCTCACGATGGCCGCATGATACCAAGAGCGGCCGGCTTGTCAACGGAGATTTTTCGACCCATCCCCGCCCCGGGCGCAGGGCAGTTTTTTTTCTGTCGGGGGCAGTTTTTTTCTTGCATTAGGGGCGCGAATGCCGCAAGATGCGCCCCCGGAAAGGGCATTCAGGTGCAAGCGAGCAACCACAGCACGGCGGGTTCGGGCATGGCGGGTTGGTCCGGATTGAAGGACTGGAACCCCACGGGGCGGTGTCTTCTTCACATGCTTGGCTTTGGATATTGTCCCGCGCCCGATTCTGGCGCGGGAAGCGCCGGACAGGGCGCGGGAGATGTTGCTGAACTGGGCGTTGCTGCTGCCGGCGGCGGCGGCGGCGGATTTTCGCAGGCGGATCCAGCGCGCGAACGCGGAACAAAATCGCGGCGGCCTGGCCCTGGAAGTATCCGGCCCCTGGCCTCCTTACAGCTTTTGTCCGAACCTGGGAGCCGAGCCGGCGCGGGAGGGGGCACAAGATTGGACCCGAGGCCGGACATGAATGTCCGTGAATTCAAATCCCAGTGTTTCGGAGGGAAAATGGCTGTCCGACATGGATTCGAACCATGACAAAGGCCTCCAAAGGGCCTTGTGCTACCGTTACACCATCGGACAGGACTAGGCCAAATTAACCCGGCGGCGGCGGTCTGCAAATAAAAAACATCAGGGGCGGATAGGGCAGGGGAGAGATGAGAGGCGGAGTTGTCAAGATTAAGATTAAGATTAGGATTATGATTAAGAGCAGGATTATGATTAAGATTGAAATTGGGATGACCAGCGCGCGGCGGGCGTTATGATTGTCAGTGGAGTTCCACCAGGGCGGTCCAGAATTCGGGGCCGAATTTGGCCTGGAATTTGTCGAGAAGGGTTTCGGCCGCGGCGCGGTTATCTGTCAGGGCGAAAGTCGAGGAGCCGCTGCCGGACATCAAGGCGGCTGCGCCGTGTTCGCGGAAGAATTCCTGGAACAACTGGAGCAGGGGATATTTGCGCAGGGCGGGGGCTTCCAGGGAGTTGTAGAATTCTTTCCCGGCGGCGGGCAGGGCGGCGGTTTGCAAAAGGGAAATCAGGCGGCGGGCGCGGCCCGGTTCTCCGTGGAGCGCCTCCGGATGGCGGGCCAATTGTTCGTAGGCCCACGGGGTCGAAATGCCAAAGCCGGGATGAACGAGCAGCATCCAGGCGCCCGCCAGGGCGGGAAAGAAATCCAGAGGGGTGATGACTTCGCCGCGGCCCGTGGCCAGGGCCGGACGGTCTTGCAGGAAAAACGGCACGTCGGAGCCGAGGGAAGCGGCCAGTTGCAGCAGGATTTCATGGCGGAGCGGCCGGCCGAAAAGTTCGTTCATGGCCAGGAGCGTGGTGGCGGCGTTGCCGCTGCCGCCCCCCAAGCCCGCCGCGACGGGGATTTTCTTCTCCAGTTGAATGCGGACGCCTTCGCGGATGCCGGCGGTTTTGAGGAATCGCTCCGCGGCGGCAAAGACGAGGTTGCCGGCATTCGTGGGCAGAAGGGGGTCGTTGCACTTCAGGCACAGCCTTGCGCCGCGGCGCTCGAAGGAAAGGGAATCGTGGAGGGCGACCGGATGCAGGACGCTCTCCAGCTCATGGAAACCATCGGGACGCTTTCCCAGGATGTTGAGGAGGAGGTTGACCTTGCAGGGTGAATGCTTGTCAAGCGGCATGGGAAATGGCGGGGCGCAGCCAAGCCGCCCGCTGCTTCATCCGGCGGTTCCAAGTCCAACGGTTATTGATCGAAAATGTGGAAACGGCTGCCCGGAACGTAGGGCATGATGTCGCCGCCGCTGAAGCCAAGGGAAGTGTCCGGCGAGGTCATCTGATCGGAAAGGTTATTGGGCTTGTAGCTTTCGGGATAAACGGGGTTCTCCGTCAGGAGGTACGGCATAACCGGGCCGTAGTTCATGGGAGAATGATTAGGGACTGGGAAAGTCGCCACTTCGTAAATTCCGGCGGCGGTGCGCGCCACGGTCATGTTAAGGCCGTGGAAGAGACCGGTGGTGAAAGCCAGGTCGCGGTTCTCCAGGACGGTGGTTTGTTCGATGGAACGGCGCACTTCGCCCAGGCGCGCAATTTCGGTCATGTTGTTGAAGCCGCGGCCGAGTTTTTCCTCCGGGCCGGCGCAACCGGTCACCAGCAAGGCCAAACCCAGCAACGGGATAATAGAGGCGGATAATTTACGCATATACATGGTCTCTTTCCTTCAACTTAACGGTCTGCCGGAAATTGTCCAGCTTTTTTATTCTTTTTTCTCCCGCTCCGCTTTTTTCTCCTGGTACTCCCAATACCAGGCGATCCAGACGCTGACCTCGAAAAGCAGTTGCAGGGCGATGGCCATGACCACCTGGGTAAAGACTTCCGGGGTGGTGAGCAAAGCGCCCAGGATCAAGTTCCCGACGATGACGTAGCGGCGCATGCCGGCCAGCTTTTCGTAATCCAGGATGCCGATCTTGACCAGCGCGAGCAGGACCACCGGCAACTCAAAACCCAGTCCCATGCCGAGCATGAACTTGACCAGGAAGCTGGAGTATGAGGTGAAGTTCCAAATGGGGACTTTGAGGTCCATATAGAGGGAGAATTGCTCGGCGAATTTCAGCGCCGGCGGCATGACGACAAAGTAGGCAACCGAAACGCCCAGGAAAAACAGCCCGATCCCCACTCCGAAAGCGCGCAAAAAGTACTTCTTCTCCCGAATCTTCAAGGCGGGCATGAGGAATTGCCCGACGAAATAAAGGACGAAAGGGGAAGCCAGAATCAGCCCGGCAAAAAACGAAATGTGCATCCAGAACAGGAAAGGCGCCGAGGGGTCGAGGAAAACCAGGTCCGGGCCGCTGGCAACCGCTTCCTCCGGCGGCGTCGGAACCACCCGCCAGGTCACCACCTGCTGGCCGCCCAACTGCGCGAATTCCAGCGCCACCGTGGTGTGCTGATTGGTGCCCAGGTCCAGCGCGCCAATCAGGTTGGTTCCCAGATCCATCGCCGGCAGGCGATTGTTGCCAATTTGAAAAGTGACCAGTTGATTGGTGGTGTCCGGCAGCAAAAATATGTGGCGCTTGGCGGCGCGGGACATGGGCCACTTGAGAACGGCCACCAGCGGCTTCACATTGAACAGGCAGACCGTCATGGCCGCAAGTGTCGCCGCGGCGCTCTTGATCAGCACCCAGCGCAGGTCTTCGAGATGTTCGAGGAAGGTCTTAACGGCGCCGCCTTCGGCTTCCTCGTCCTCGGGCTGGTAATCCTCGGTGTGATCTGCCATGCGAATTGGTCACGGCGGGGAACTAGGTTTTGGGAACCGTGGCGGACGGAGCGGCATCGGCCGCCGGCGCGGCGGCAGGCGCCGGCTTGGGCGCGGGCTGAGGCGGCGGCGCTTCGCTGGCGGCATTGTTTATTTCATCCGTCACCTCGCGCGACGCCTTTTTGAATTCCTTGATGCCCTGGCCAAGTCCCTTGGCAAATTCCGGTATTTTCTTGGCGCCAAAAAGAACCAGAATGGCGGCAAAAACCAGCACCATTTCGCCTCCGCCCATTCCCAAGACTGCAAGAGATATGTTCATAATTTATCTTCCTCATAATATCAATAAACCAAAGACAAACAATAGTAAAGCGCGCTTTTTTGACGTTTTTTTTCGCCGCACTCCGTAGCGGCTTTCGGCAGAAAGCCGCTGAAATTCCACCTCTCCCGCGCTTCGGCGGCAACAAGGAAGAATGGCGGCGGATTGCCATCCGCCGCTGCGCCTGCGGAGTTTTCCCCCTCCCGCCGCCCGGCAAATTATGGCCGGTTTTTGCCAATGGAAGGGTAGTCCCTCTGACCGCCCATGGGTAGATTAAGATTGAGAATATGAGAATCAGTTTATCTTACCAGGTTGCGCCGGCACGGCCGTCTTCGCTCAGTCCAGTCCGTCGCGCACCCTGGCCGCCGCCATGAGTTTATGGAAGAAGACCTGAACAGAAAGGGAAACGGAATGTCCAACGCCACCGCTGAGGCGGAGCGGGTTGAAAAGCCGCGCCACGTCCCGGCCGCGACCGCTTTCGGCTGCCCGCGCAATTTTCTCGACAACCGCTTCGTCTATACGGTGGTGTCGCCGCGCGCTCGGGGCCTGTCCATCGGAATCAATATGAACCCGGACCGGTTCTGCAATTTCGACTGCCTTTATTGCGAGGTGGACCGGAAATTGCCCGCCACAGAGCATGAATTGGAGGTCGGGTTGATGGCCGAGGAACTGGACAAGACTCTTTTCCTGGTGCGGTCGGGCAAGATTCGGGAGCATGCCGTCTATCACGGATTGAGCGACGAACTGCTGCAATTGCGCCATGTCGCCTTGAGCGGCGACGGCGAACCGACCCTCTGTCCCAAGTTCGCCGAGGCGGTGCAGGTGGTGGTCCATGTGCGGGCGCGCAGTCCCCATTCCTTCTTCAAGCTGGCGCTGATTACCAACGGGACCGGACTGGATTTGCGCCCGGTGCAGGAGAACTTGAAATACTTTACGCACGACGATGAAATTTGGATCAAGCTCGATGCCGGCACGCAGGAATACTTGAACCGCGTCAACCGCGGCCAAGTCCCGCTGCAAAAGGTCCTTGAGAACATCCTCCTGGTCGCCCGCCAGCGGCCCGTCGTCATCCAGAGTTTGTTCCCGCGCGTCCTGGGCGAGGAACCGCCCCCGGAAGAGATTGATGAGTACATTGAGCGTTTGAGCGATCTCAAAGAACGCGGCGCGCGCATCTCTCTGGTGCAAATCTATTCGGCCACACGGCCCTCCGCCCATCCCGATTGCGGGCATCTGCCCCTCAAAGTGCTCTCGCACATCAGCCAGCGGATCAAGGCCGAAACGGGATTGAGAGCGGAAGTCTTCTGAATCAGCCTGGAAATTTCATAGCGCACGAAATGCCTGCAATCCGGAGCGCCGGCTTGCAGTCGGCTTTGGGATCGCAATGACGCTGAAAGCCGATTCGAAATCGGCGCTCCGAACCTGAAAGCCTGAAATATCCGGGTTGGGGATTATACTTATACTGGCTAGGTATTTTTCCCAGGGCGCGTCTGGCGGGTTGCCCCATTGTGTCCAGACGGGATCGGTGCTAAATTGCTCACATGATAACAAATTTTGCACAGTCCAATGGCGACAAGCAGATGAACCGCCAGGACAGCAAAGGTTTGATTGAGAGCCTGATTAACTCGAAAATCTATCAGGATTACGAAAAGGCGTTCAGCGAAATCACCGGCTTGCCCGTCTCGTTGCGCCCGGTCGAATCGTGGCAGTTGCCCCACCACGGCAAGAACCGCGAGAACCCCCTCTGCGCCATGGTGGCCGAAAAAAGCCGCTCCTGCGCGACCTGCCTGCAAATTCAGCAACAGCTTTCCGAAGGCGCCCGGTTTGAACCCGCGACGGTGACCTGCCGGCTGGGATTGGTGGATACGGCGGTGCCGGTCCGTTTGGGCGAGCAATTGATCGGCTTTCTTCAGACCGGCCAGGTGCTGAGGAAAAAGCCCACACCCGCCCAAATCGAGCGCATGGCCAGGCTCCTCGCCGAATGGGGCTTGCAAATCAGCCGCGAACGGCTGCTAAGCGTCTATCAGGCAACCCCGGTGTTGTCCTCCAAACAATACGACTCGATGGTTAAACTGCTCGGCATCTTTGCCGAGCACATTTCCGTGGTCAGCAACCGCATCATCGTTCACCGTGAAAACAGCGAATCGCCCGTCATCCGGCGGGCCAGGGATTTCATTGCCGAGAACCAGGCCGAAGACCTTTCGCTGGGCCAGGTGGCCAAAGCCGTCAACACCAGCACCTTCCATTTTTGCAAAATGTTCAAGAAAGCCACCGGCCTGAACTTCACCGAATACGTCTCCCGCGTTCGCGTCGAAAAGGCCCGGAACCTCCTCCTCAATCCCAACCTGCGCATCAGCGAAATCGCCTACGAAGTCGGCTTCCAATCCCTGACCCATTTCAACCGCGTCTTCAAGAAATTCACCGGCCTGTCCCCCACCGATTACCGCGGCCAGTTGGCCCCGGGCTGAGATGGGGTGTTTCGTCATGCTACCATCTTAAATGCCAAACCCCTCGCCCCGCGAAGCGGGGAGAGGGCCAGGGAGCGGGATTCGTTGGCTCGATGGTGGTGGTTTCAATCCGCACTCTCAAGTCTCTCCCGGAACATTTTTGTTTCCCTGCCCGGCGCTTGGGGCGTAAATAGGAGGACATGACGAGAATCCTCATCGTGGATAATCATCCGATGATGCGAAAAGGCCTGGCGCAACTCATCGGCCAGCAGCCGGACATGATGGTTTGCGGCGAAGCGGGTGACGCGAGCGAGGCCCTTGAAAAGGTCCGATTGCTCCAGCCAGACCTCGTTTTGGCCGAAATTACGCTGCCCGGACGAAACGGCCTGGAACTAATCAAAGACATCCAATCCATCGAGGCCCGCGTGGCCGTTCTGGTCATTTCCATGCACGACGAATCGTTTTACGCCGAGCGCGTCCTCCGCGCCGGCGGACGCGGTTACGTGATGAAACAGGAGGGCGGCAAAAAAATTCTCGAAGCCATCCGCCAGGTTTCCGCCGGCCAGATCTTTGTCAGCGAAAAAATCTCCGCCCGGATTTTGGAAATCTTCTCCGGCCGCCGGCACAAAGCGGGCAAATCCGCGGTGGAAAACCTGACCGACCGCGAATTCGAGATTTTCCAATTGATAGGGCAGGGGATGGGCACCAAAGTACTGGCCCAGGAACTGCACATCAGCACCAAGACCATCGAAGTCCATCGCGCCAACATCAAAGCCAAGCTCCAGATCAAGACCATGGCCGAACTCATCCGCCACGCCGTCCGCTGGGTCGAGTCCGAGCGCCGCGACTAATCCACGAGCTTACGTCCTGACATAGTGCCGCATGAAGAAGAACACCCACAGATTAAGAGCCGCGAGGCACAAGTTCAGGCACCCCCTGCGCCAACGGCCAGTTATTAAGTCCGCAATCCCATTGTAAGAAAGCACAACAAGGCAAACGCCGTATCCAAGGTCGAGGCTCTCTGTGAAATAATAATAATCATAGGAAGTCACCTTTGTGCTAAATCCAGACATGGTGCGTCCAAAAAAGAACCAAAAAATGCGGCGCACAACAAAAGCGACCACAACAAAAGACTGGAAAAGGAATAAAAACGCTCCCAACCAGTCCTCCCGCGTTTTCGGAAGCAATCGGAACTCAAACCAAGATTCGTTTTTTGAGCTCATACCGCAAAGGGTTCGCAAGAGAAATCGCTTCATGAATTACTATTCCTGCCGTCCAAAACTGACAAGCCTTCTCTTTGCGCCCGAAATTTCGCCTGGGAAAACTCTTTTATCCGCGAATTGCGCGAATTGCGCGAAGAGGGATTTCATTCGTGAAATTCGCGCAATTCGCGGATTCCTCTCTTCCGGGAGATTGCTTTTGCGCCCAATCTGGGCTTTGCTGCGGGATGCTTTTGCGAGCCAAATCCGAACAACTCTTTGCCGAGGCGTTGCGCTGCATTCCCGGCGGCGTCAATTCCCCCGTGCGCGCCTTCCGCGCCGTCGGCGGCCACCCGTTTTTTGTCCAACGCGCCCAGGGCGCGCATATATTTGACGTGGATGGCAACGATTACGTGGATTATGTCGGAACGTGGGGCCCGGCCATTCTGGGCCATGCGCATCCAAAAATTATTGCGGCGGTGCGAAACACGGCAGGGCAGGGGACCAGTTTCGGCATCCCCAATCCGCTCGAAGTCCGCATGGCGCGCTTCATCTGCGCCGCCATTCCCAGCGTGCAAAAAGTGCGGATGTGCAATTCGGGAACGGAAGCCTGCATGTCGGCCATCCGCCTGGCGCGCGGTTTTACCGGACGCGACAAAATCATCAAGTTCGACGGCTGTTATCATGGCCATGCCGATTCGCTGCTGGTCAAGGCCGGTTCGGGCGCGCTGACCTTCGGCAACCCGGACAGCGCCGGCGTGCCCGCCGCCTTTACGCAACACACAGTCGTTCTGCCCTTCAACGACACCGACGCGGTGCGCGCGGCGTTCGCGGCCAATCCGAACCAGATCGCCGGCATCATCGTCGAGCCGGTTCCTGGCAACGCCGGTGTGTATTTGCCCAAACCGGGCTACCTGGAATTCCTGCGCGAAATCACCGCCGCGCAAGGCGCGCTGCTGATTTTCGACGAGGTGATGACCGGCTTCCGCCTGGCGCTGGGCGGCGCGCAGGAGCGATTCGCAATCAAGCCGGATTTAAGTTGTTTTGGAAAAATCATTGGCGGCGGCCTGCCGGTCGGCGCCTTTGGCGGGCGGGCGGAAATCATGGATTGCCTGGCGCCGGACGGCCCGGTGTATCAGGCCGGCACATTGAGCGGCAACCCGCTGGCGATGGCGGCGGGCCTGGCCGCGTTGGAAGAACTTTCCACGGGAAATGCCTATGCCCGGCTGGAGGAAACCGGCGCGGCGCTGGAGGCCGGAATGAAAGAAGCGGCCCGGAGCGCGAACCTCCCCGTGCAATTCAACCGCATCGGCTCGATGTTCTGCGCCTACTTCACCGATCAGCCCGTGCATAATCTGGCCGACGCCCTGCGCAGCGACCGCGCGCGATTCGCAAAATATTTCCACGCCATGCTGGAGCAGGGGATATACATCGCCCCGTCGCAATTCGAAGCCGGTTTCATTTCCCTGGCCCACACCCCCGCCGACATCGAAAAAACCGTGCGCGCCGCCAGAAAAGCGCTGAACCTACTTTAGCCCGGATATTTCATGCCCCGCACGAAAAGCCTACAGTCTGGAGCGCCGACTTGCAGTCGGCTTGGGGAGCGCAATGACGCTGAAAGCCGATTCAAAATCGGCGCTCCGAACACGAAAGGGTGAAATATCCCGGTTAGCGACAAATTCATGAGATTATGAACAGCAAAAAAATCAAAAAAGATCAAGTGCTGCGCCTGTGTGCCCGGGATTCACTGCAATTTGCCAAGGCTGTGCTCGCCCCGCCGAAACCAAACGCCCGCCTTCGCGCTGCCGCCCGCCATTACCGCCGGATTGTCGCCGGGATGTGAACAACAATACAAACATGGATTATACCCGCATTTTAGCTTTGGATCACGGGACGAAACGAATCGGCGCAGCGTTGAGCGATGAGACCGCCACTCTCGCGCAACCGCTGGAATTTATCGCGGCGGAGCCATTCGCCAAAGCACTGGACCGGATCAAGACCATCGTCAAGGAAAAGGAAGTGCGGGAAATCCTCGTCGGTTTGCCGCGCAATATGAACGGCACTTACGGGCCGGCTGCCGAGTCCGCGCGGAATTTCGCCGCGACGCTCCGGGACGCCCTCGGCATCCCGGTCAAAACATGGGACGAGCGCCTGACCTCGGTCCAGGCGAACCGTTTCCTGATCGAAGCCGGCATGCGGCGCGACAAGCGCAAAACCAGGGTGGACCAAAGCGCCGCCGCGATTTTGTTGCAGAGTTACCTGGACGCCGGCGCGCTCCGTCCCGAAAATCCGGGGGACAGCGGGCCGTGAAATTCAAATTGACCATCGCCTTCGACGGCACGCATTACGCCGGCTGGCAGGCGCAAAAAAACGGCGTGGGCGTTCAGCAGCGCATCGAACAGGCGCTGGCCCGCATCTTTCCAGGCGCGGCCATCAGCCGCCTGCACAGTTCCAGCCGCACGGACTCCGGCGTCCACGCGCTCGGCATGGTGTCGCAAGTGGAAATTCCCGGCTGCCGGATGCCGGCCTCCAAACTCGCGCTGGCAATCAATGCGCATCTTCCCCCGGATGTGAGCATCATGGCGGCGGCGCGTTGCCGGGCGGATTTCGACGCGCGCTTCGACGCCACAGGAAAGCAATACCGTTATTTTGTCTGGAACGCCCCGGCGATGAACCCGCTGTTGCGCGCGCAAGCCTGGCATGTGGCGCGCCCGCTCGATTTGGACGCGATGCGCGCGGCGGCGAAGTTTTTTCCCGGCCGGCACGATTTCAAATCGCTCGCCGGCACGCGCAATTATGAGCCGAAATCCACCGTGCGCACGCTGCGGCGGTGCGACATCCAGCGGCGCGGCCCGCTGTTAACCTTCATCATCGAAGGCGACGGCTTTCTCTACAAAATGTGCCGGGGCATTGTGGGAACGCTCGTGCAGGCAGGGCAGGGGAAGATCGCCCCGGCCGCCATCGCGGACATCCTGCGCCGCCAGGACCGCCGCGCCGCCGGCATGACCGCCCCCGCGCACGGCCTGGTGCTCTGGAAAGTGTTCTACGAAGGGAAGAAGCGGAGCGACGGGAAGAATCGGAGTAATGGAGTGATGTAGTGATGTATATATGGTGTGATGTCGCAATGTATAGGTGGCTAGATGTAACGATGTGTCAATGTATAGATGTTTGAAACCCAACACTCCAACACTCCATCACTCCGCCATGAACGTCGTCCTCCTCGAGCCTGAAATCCCGCCCAACACCGGCAATGTGGCGCGGCTCTGCGCCGCCACGGGAACAACGCTGCATTTGATCGAACCGTTCGGCTTCAATCTGGACGACAGACAACTCAAACGGGCCGGCCTGGATTACTGGGATCACCTGACCTGGCATCGCTGGGCCGGCTGGGGCGAATTTGAAAAGCATCTTCCGCCGCATGCCCGCCTCTGGATGATTGAGTCCTTTGGTCCCCGGCATTACACCGCCGTGATTTACGGCCCCGGAGACTACCTGGTTTTTGGACGCGAAACAGCCGGACTGCCCAAACCGATTTTGGAACGACACCGCGACACCTGGCTGCGCATCCCCATGTTCCACGCCCGCGTCCGCTCGCTCAACCTATCCAACTGCGTTGCGCTGGTCCTTTACGAAGCCCTGCGCCAGCAAAATTTCCCCGGCGAACTTCCGTAACGGAGCATAGTTCCTGGGTGGTACGGGCGACTCGCCCGTGCCGCCGGGCCACTGGCCCGGCGGAAGCCCGAATGGGGCGCTTTCTCGATTCCGGTCGGCGAGTCGCCGACCGGAACAGGCGGGTCGCCTGTTCTACCCAAGCAATTTGCAGTGTCGAGCCTGCGGCTCGAAATCAGCGCACAGCGCCGACGCTACATCAAATTAGGACACCACCCATTTTTCCTCGCCAACGGCCGGGCAGGGGATATAGATTCGCGTTGGGGCGATTAGCGCAGTGGTAGCGCAGCAGCTTTACACGCTGTTGGTCGGGGGTTCGAATCCCTCATCGCCCACCATCCTGCATTTCGCGGCTTGCCTCAACCCGCAACACGCTCATAATTTCCGCGTGAAAATCAAGTGCCCAGGATTGTGGCTGGCGCTGGCCGTTTCGGTTGGCATCTTCGCGCCGGCCATGCTCTTGAGCCATGACAGCCAGCCGTCCTATGGGGGATACACTCTGTCGGAATGGCTGGACGAATATTACGTGGTCTCGCGGGACGACATTAACAACGATTCTCCGAAAACCGAGGCTTACTATGCCCTCCGCGCCATCGGCACCAACGCGCTGCCCACACTTCTCCGCTGGGTCGCCCACGAACCCACTGAGCCAAGTCAGCAACTGCAAAGACTCGTTCGCAAACTGCCAAACCCCATCTATCAATCCCGGTTCATACAGGACTTTCTGATGCGGGATCGCCGCCCAAATTTCTGGCATCAGGGCTTCCTTATCCTGGGGCCGCAGGCCAACGGAGCCGTGCCGGAACTGACCCGGCTCATGCGCTCCTCCAAAGCCCAGGACGATGGTTTCAGTGCCGCCCTTGCGCTGGCATATATCGGCCCCGCGGGATTGGCCCCGTTGGAGGCCGCGGCGGCGGATACTCACGCCCGATGCAGGATCTCGGCGATTTCCGCGCTCGGCGACATGGGCGCCAACGCGCTGCCGGCCGTGCCGCTGCTGATTCAAAGCCTCGACAGCACCAATCCGGAAGTAAGTGGGATGGCCGCCAGCGCGCTACAGTGCTTGCAAATAAGAGACGCGCTTCCACTCGAAACCATGCCGTCCCTGGTTCCCGCGCTTCATTCGCCCGATGCGCTGACCCGCGTGCGGATCGCCGAAATGCTCGCCAAGTTCAGCCCTGAACGTCCCGCCGCGCTCCAAGTGCTTCACGACGCCCTCAACGACCCCGACGAGTCCGCCAGAAGCGAGGCCACCAACGCCTTTGAGCAAATCCCGCCCCTGTGACCGCCCCTCGGATAATTCAAAAGAGCCGCAATCCAGTCCAAAGGGGGACATCTAATGAATATAACAAACATTGTGCGAACTATACACCATAAGTAAAGTGCAGCTATGATTCAGGCCAAAATCAAGCCGTGGGCCAGGAATACTTGAAAATCAGCGGTGTTGAACGTCGCAAGTTTCGCCCCGCAGCGAATGGCCACGGACGCAACCATGCAGTCGGCAAGACTTCGCGAACGGCGGCCTGTCTGGTTGAAAAGGCGGGCGGCTAACACTGCGTCGGCGGGCAGAAACGGTTCAGGATTCGGGAAGATCTGTCGCGCGATGCCTTCGGCGGCAGCATCGAGCGGACCGCACAGGAACTCCGCCCAAGCAATACTGCTGACGTTGCAGGCTTCCTGAGCCTTCGTCCAGGCCTGAAATTTCTGATGCGCGGCCGAACCGGCAATGACGGTTTGAATGAGAAAGTTGGTGTCGAAATGAATCATGCTGGATCCCACGGTCAATCAACGTCTGGCTTCGCGCACGGACCTCATCCATTCCGCCGCCTGTGTGGCATCGAGGTTGAGATGTTTTTGAAGCGATTCTAAAGCCTGCAACGGCGAGATCGCAGCGGGGTTCGCCTCATCCGATTTGAAAATGGTGAGCAGGCCAGTGGCTTTTTCGGGCAGGCTCTCCGCGCCTTTGGCCAAAACGCGCCCGTGGTCAACTTCGACTTCAACGGTCCGATAACTCATGCCGTGAATTTACCCCTGCACCCGCCTGGCCGCAAGCCGCGATTTCCGTCGAGGTTTGTCGGGGTCGTACCGACACTCCTGCGAATTTGGCAATGCTGGTAGGTAAATTGCTTCGTATCCCCTGCCCTTTTCCATCGTGTTAGCTATTATTGGCCGCTGATACATTCCTTCTTCGCCTCAAAACGAAACAAACTATGGGTTGTCCACTTCTTCCGCTCCTTTCGATGCTGAACGCAAATCGCTTGAACAACTATTGAGCTTCAACATTGACATAGCTGATCGGACCCATCGCACCCCACTTGAACAGATGACCAACGTAACGATTGAGGAATCGCTTGCGGATGTGATCAGCGGCGATATTGCCTACAAATTCCCAGCGGTCTTTCTCGGTAATTCCGAGCTTGCTGGGCCGAAAGTTCAAAGTTGTGCCGGCTGGAAACCATCCGGTGATCGCATAGACCTCTCTCACCACACCCTGGAAGACAGCCAAAGCGTACTCAGCCCGTTTGCACCTATCAGCGTCAACCCGCCAGGCGCTCCGTGTGGCGTCGTAGAGGTCGCTATCGCTCATGCCGTAGCGATAAAGCTTGTTGATGCGAATGAGGATAAGCCTGTCGTCTTTTCGGAATTTGGCCTTGACCTTCGTATGGTAGGCAATTGCGTCCGAGAGCCCCATTCGCCCTGTCTTTGCTCCGTGGCCGCGCACTGCGTTCACCAAATTGCCAAGGTCAAGAAGAAGGTCAATGGCTGCCGATTCAATCTTATGAGCTTCCTGTTTCCCTAGTCCGTGAGCCAGAATCTCCATAAGAGGCTCCGCACCAGCGGTGCGAATCTCTTCCATCTTCTTTGTGATTGCATTTTCCTCCCCGCGAAGATGGGCCAATATCCGTCCGTTCTTGCCCTTGCCAACGTAAAAAACGGTGCGGTTTCTTGGGTCTGTGAGGAGATATACGTAGTGACCCAGCTTTCTGGCCACAGCGGGCGGAATCCGAAAACGCAAGTTGTTCATAGTCAATTTCGACCGAAGGATAATGCAACCCAGACATGCCCGGCAAGCGTAATCAATCAGAGATTGCGCGCAAAGTCTGGGCAGCCACCGAGCCGCAAAACGAACCGACTATTTCAGCGGCGCTCTGCCGAGACGCCGCTACATGTTGAAACCAACTGGCCCGCCGTCATCAGCCCTCGCGGTAGCGTTGGGCGATGGGGATGCGGCGGCCTACGCCGAACGCCTTCGTCGTCACCTTCAATCCGGGGGCGGCTTGGCGGCGTTTGTATTCGTTGAGTTCGATCAGGCGCACTACGCGGCGCGCGTCGGCTTCGTTGTAGCCCATCGCCACTATCTCGGCCAGGGACTTTGTTTCCACCACGGATTGTTCAAGGATGGCGTCCAGGATTTCGTAGGGCGGCAATGAGTCCTGGTCGGTTTGGTTGGGGCGCAATTCGGCCGACGGGGGCTTGGTGATGGACGCCACCGGGATGAGTTCGCGGTCGCGGTTGATCCATTTGGCCAGGCGATAGACCATCGTTTTGGGAACGTCGCTGATTACCGCCAGGCCGCCGCACATGTCGCCGTAGAGCGTGCAATAGCCGACGGCGAGTTCGCTTTTGTTGCCGGTTGTCAGGACCAGCGAACCGAATTTGTTTGACAGCGCCATCAGGATCAGTCCGCGCAGCCGCGCCTGGATGTTTTCTTCCGTGGTGTCTTCCGCAAGGCCGCGAAACACCAGCTGCAATTGCTGGCGAACGGAGGCGAACGGCGGCTCGATGGGGATGACATCGTAGGCGACGCCGAGCCGCTCTGCCAGCGCGCGCGCGTCGTCCAGGCTGCCGCGCGACGAATACTGCGACGGCAGGGAAACGACGCGGACATTTCTCGCCCCAAGCGCCTCGACCGCCAGGCAGGCCACCAGCGCGGAATCAATTCCGCCGCTCAACCCGATCACGGCGGACTTGAACCCGCATTTCAGCATGTAATCGCGCAATCCCAGCACCAGCGCCTTGTAGATGTTCTCCTCGTCCGCCGCCGCCGGTGGCGCGATGACGGGGCTGTTGGCGGTGTCCACCACCACGAAATCCTCCTCGAACGCCTTTGCGCGGGCGATGAGCTTGCCCGCCGCGTTGAAGGCCATGCTGGCGCCGTCAAATATAAGTTCATCGTTGCCGCCGGCCATGTTGCACAGCAGCACCGGGCGTCGCGACTTGCGCGCCAGGCTGGCCAGCATGTCGTGGCGCAATTTCTCCTTGCCCACATGCCACGGCGAAGCCGAAATGTTCAAAATGATCTCCGCCCCCGCGGCAACCAGCTTGGCGATGGGATTGGCGCGATAGAGCCGGTGCGGCCAAAAATCCTCGTCGTTCCAAATATCCTCGCAGACGCTCAGTCCGCACGAATGCCCGTTGATGTCCACCGGCAGATTGTCCTTGCCCGGCTCGAAATAGCGGTCTTCGTCAAACACATCGTAAGTGGGCAGCAAGGTTTTCTGGCGCGACGCGACAATTTTTCCGCCTTGCAACAGCGCGGCTTCATTGGTCGAAGGGCGGCCGGTGGAAGTCTTGTTCTCCCCCGCGTAACCGACGATGAGGGCGGTTTTGCCGCTGGCGGCGGCGAGGCGCTGGAGCGCGGCGAGGTTCTGCGCGATGAAATCCTTTTTCAGCAACAGATCGCGCGGCGGATAGCCGGGGATGGTCAATTCGGGAAACACCACCAAATCCAACTGCTCCGCCTCGGCGCGGGCGGCGGCCTGGCGGATTTTGGCTTCGTTGCCGGCGAAGTCGCCGACGGTGGGGTTGATCTGGGCAAGGGCTATTCTCATGGTTTTGCGTATTTTCATTTAGCCTTCATCATTTAGCCTTTAGCCTTCCGCTGTTGAATTCTCATGGTTCCGCGTTGGCCAAATTATCGGACTTGGTTGCGTCTGGCGGCGAAGGTTTGTGGAAAGCTGCCATACTCGGTGCGAACCAGCATCCCGCTCCGAATATGATGCTGCTCGAACCAGCCGCGGCCGGCCTCCAGCACATATTGAACATTACTCGACATGGCGGGAACCGGGTTGGTGTTGAACGGCTCGAAATCGTGCAGTTCCAAAATCGTCCCGGCCGGGTCCATGTAAGCGGCCGAAAGCGGCAGCGGGCAATTCTTCATCCAGAAGGAAGGCTGCGCGGGACGGCCGAAGACAAACAACATCCCGGCGTTCTCGGCGAGATTCGTTCGGAACATCATTCCGGCGGTGATCTGTTCCGCCGTCACCGCCACTTCCGCCGTCATTTCCTCAGGCCCCAGCCAGAGTTTCAGTGTGCGCAACTTCGGCTGCGCGCCGGTCGGCAACTGCGGCGCGCCGACGGCCGGAGGCGGCGCCGGAGCAGCCTCATTTCCGCAGCCCGCGGCCAGCCATCCCGCGCCAACGAGCGCAATGAGCAAACGCCAATTCATGAGCGCACAGGATGCTTGCGGCGGGGCCGGATTTCAATCAAACAGTTGCGGACTTTCCCGGGTGGGAGGGTTCCGGTTCTTAATCTAAACCCTAATCTTAATCCTAATCCTAATCTTACTCTTAATCTCCATCGTGAAAAGAAGAAGAGATTAAGATTAAGATTAGGATTAAGATTAAGAGGGGAACCCAAAAACGCCCAACTCCCCTCCCCTGCCCTGCTCTGTAGCGGCGGTCTATGACCGCCGGTGAATGGAGTTTTAATTGGCGACGGTCATAGACCGCCGCTACACACCCCGGCGGCCCGTCGGCGCGGGCTACGACGGCACGCGGAGCAAATCGTCTGCGGATTGGCCGCCGGTATCCTCGGCCCAGTACCAGACGGCTACAACGCCATCGTGGTGATCGGCGGAATGGGAGATGTTGATGAGCCGTTCCGGGCCGATCTGGCTGGCGAAATTGGCGGCCTCTCCGAATAACTCGTCCCAGGATGCCAGCGTGCCGCTGAACATCTCGTATTTCGCCCGCCACTTGACAGGCGTGGCGGCGCTGGCGGGCGGCGGGTTGGGCGCGGGTCCGGCTTCCGTTGGCGCGCCGGGGCGCGGGGCGCGGCAACGCCAGCACGAATCGAATTGGTCCTCGATCTTCTCACCGCATTTTTGACAGGTCCACATAAGTTGACTGTGCCTTTGTTGGTTGCCAGTGTTTGGCGAGGGTGACTCTGAAGCGCCCCCGCGTCAAGGTTGAAACCGAGGTTTTTCGACCGTCCCGGCGGATAGCCGCAGAGAATTGCAAGGATTGGGGAGCGCGATCGTCCCGATCGCCGTGGGGCGCGTCTCGCGCCCCACTCCCTCTCTGATTCCTTACTGTGGATTCGTCATCGGTTTGGCTGCGTTTTCAAAGCCACCGCGGCACGAAGTGTGTTTGGCGGGACGCCAAACACCGCGACCGGGACGGTCGCGCTCCCCGGAAGAGCGCCGGGAGCCTTTTCACCATGCAAAATTCTTGATCCCGGCCCTTGACAGGGATTAGAATCTATGGTTTAATTGGAGGCATGAGGCACAAAGGCAATCGGGGGGTAGCACAGGCGACCCCTCCGGGCCGTCGGCCCTACCGGGCCAGAGGCCGCCTGTCACGGTCGGCGACCCGCCGGCCGGAACCGGGAATGACGGAATGGCGAGGCTTCCACGGAACCCGAAAGGGACGAGAGGGACGAAAAGGACGGATGGGACAAGAGTTATCCTCCAATATATTGAGGGTTCCTTGGCACAATGCACCAGGGAACGCGCAATACATTGGAGGAAACCACTTGTGCCATTCGTCCCATTGGTCCCATTCTTCCCATTCCTCCCATCCGGGTTCCTTGGGAGCGTCGCCCTACCCGGAACGACTGCCGCATAACACCTTCCGCCCGGCCAGTGGCCTGGCGGGACGGGTCCCGATGGAATCGGGACGCTGCCCAGTTGGTGGATACTCTACCAAATCAGTGTACTTTCCGGTGCCCTTCAACAGCGGCTTTTGGGCGGTTTTTGCGGTTTTTTTGGGAAAATCACCGCAAGTTATTATCAATGAACAACTTACAACCAAAATCGAGGTTTTCAAATTAAGCCTAATTAAGCCTAATTAAGGTTAATTAAGGTTAATTAAGGCTAAAAAAAGGCGTTTCTTGACGAGTCAAATCGGCAGGAACAGCCGAATCTATACTGAAATGGTGGAGATTATGATCCGAAGATATTATTCGAGGATTTGGCCGGCGAGGGCACCGGCCAACACATCCCGATTCGGAATCGGGACGTGTGCTCCCCAGCGCGCCCTGTAGCGGCGGTCTATGACCGCCGGTGTTTGGGGGGTGATTGGCGGCGGTCATAGACCGCCGCTACAGTGCATTGACAAAATGTTAGAAAGATGGGAGTGTTTTTCGCGGAACCCCGTCTAACGAATTATGAAAAGAAAACTTTTGCTCCCGCTGTTCGCGGTTTTGTTCGCGTCCGCCTCCTCCGTTCTGGCGGACGGTTTTATCATCATTGACGAGTCTCACTGGCAACCGGCGCCGGTTGTCGTCGTCCCGGTGCGCCCGCCGCCCCGGCCGCCGGTGCAGTACGTGCAGGTGTACCAGCAGCCGGTCTATCGCGCTTACGCGCCGCTGGAAGTCACTTACCACCATGTCAACGTCAAGATTGACGGCCAGATCGCCACGACATCCGTTGACCAGGAATTCTACAATCCCAACAACACGCGGCTGGAAGGCACCTACATGTTCCCGATCCCAAAAGGGGGCCAGATTGACAAGTTCACCATGGAAATCAACGGCCAAAAGGTCCAGGCCGAGTTGCTCGCCGCCGACAAGGCCCGCGACATTTACGAGGACATCGTGCGCAAATTGAAGGACCCCGCCCTGCTCGAATACGCCGGCCGGGATGTTTTCAAGGTGCGCGTTTATCCCATCGAGCCGAACAGCAACAAGCGCATCACCATTTCCTATTCGCAGGTGCTCACCTCCGACGGCGGGCTGATCAGCTACTCCTATCCGCTCAACACCGAGAAGTTCTCCGCCAAGCCGATCAAGAACGTCAGCATCAAGGTGGACCTGGAAACGGCGCAATCGCTCAAGACCATCTATTCGCCCAGCCACAACGTGGAAATTACCCGCAACGGGCCGAACCGGGCCACCGTCGGTTTCGAGGCTTCCAATGTCCAGCCGGACACCGATTTTTCCTTGTACTTCGCGCCGGTGAAGGATGAGGTGGGCATGAACCTGGTCACTTCCAAAGTGCGCGGCGAGGACGGCTATTTTCTGCTGCTGGCGTCGCCCGGCGTGGACGTGAAGGAGCGCGAGGTGGTGCCCAAGGACGTTGTGTTCGTGCTGGATACCTCCGGCTCGATGGCCGGCAAGAAGATCAACCAAGCCAAGAAAGCGCTGGAGTTTTGCGTGGAGAACCTGAACGAGAGCGACCGTTTTGAACTCATCCGGTTCTCGACGGAAGTGGAACCGTTGTTCGACCAGTTGCGGCCCGCCTCGCAGGCCAACCGCGGGAAGGCGGAGGATTTCATCAAGGACCTCATGGCCAACGGGGCGACGGCGATTGACGACGCGTTGCAGAAGGCGCTGGCGATGCGGCCGATAGACAGCGCGCGCCCCTTCGTCATTATTTTCCTCACCGACGGCATGCCGACCATTGGCGTGACGGATGACGAGCAGATTCTGAGCAATGTCAAGCGGCGCGACGAGGGTTCGACGCGGATTTTCTGTTTCGGCATCGGCACCGATGTCAACACGCATTTGCTGGACCGGCTGACCGAGCAATCGCGCGGCTACAGCACTTATGTCCTGCCGGAGGAGGATTTGGAAGTGAAGGTTTCCAACTTCTACGCCAAGATCAAGGACCCGGTGCTGGCCAATCCGACCATCCGGTTCACCGGCGACATTCGCGCGACGAAGATGTATCCGTCGCCATTGCCGGACCTGTTCAAAGGCGAACAACTGGTGCTGGCCGGCCGTTATTCCGGGAGCGGAAATTCCGCCATCATCATCGAAGGCAAGGTCAACGGCTCGACGCGAACCTATACTTATGAAGTCAAGTTCCCGGAGGAATCCTACGACCACGATTTCATTCCGCGCCTCTGGGCGACCCGGCGCGTGGGCTTCTTGCTGGACCAAATCCGGTTGCACGGCGAGAACGCGGAACTGCGCGATGAAGTCACTCAACTGGCGCGCAAGTACGGCATCGTCACCCCTTACACGGCTTACCTGATCGTCGAAGACGAAGCGCGGCGCGGCGTGGCGGTCAACATGCGTTCGTTGCAAAATATGGACAAAGATACGATTGTGCGCAATGAAGCGGCGAAGAGTTGGACCGAGTTGAATTCGGCGGTTGCGGGCGAACGCGCCATCGCGGGAGCGCAGCTCAACCAAGACATGCAATATGCCACGACAGTCCCGCAATCTCCAGCCTTCGACATGGTTGGCGGCTTTAGCGGCACCTATGGCGGGGGCGGGGGCGCGGGCGGGATGGGCGGCGGTGGCGGCTATGGCGGAAGAGGAGGAGGAGGCCGCGGAGGCAGTGGCGCTGCTGCCAGACAATCGCTGGGTTTGGCCGACTCGACCAGCACCATGACCGTCTCCCCGAGCACGGCCGCCCCGAGCACTGTGACCGGCCCGACCGCGCGCATTGGGCGCGGAGGGGCGGGCTCGTCTAGCTCGCCGCCGGTCGCTGCCTCACCCTCGATGGATGCCCGCGAGCAACTCATCAAGTACTCGCAGCAGAGCCAGTTCGTCAACGGCCGCAACTTCTTCCAGAACGGCAACCAATGGATGGACAGCGAAGTGCAAAACAACCAGTCGGCCAAGCACATCCGCCTGCAGTTCAACTCGAAGGACTACTTCGACTTTCTGGCGAAGAACACGCAGGCGCTGCCCTGGCTGGCGCTGGGCCAGAACGTCCAATTTGTACTTGACGGCGTGGTATACGAGGTCTACGAATGACCCGCACCATTGCTTTGACTCATTGGGGTTGAATAAAGACATTTAACGCAAAGACGCGAAGTCGCGAAGTCGCAAAGAGTTCTTGCCTTCTTTGCGTCTTTGCGCCTTGGCGACTTTGCGTTGATCTCTTTTTCCTCCCTGGAATCCGTGGAGGAAAATGCTCTTTGCGTCTTTGCGCCCTTGCGTCTTTGCGTCAAAAAGTGTAGCAGGATGCTATGACCGAAAACGAGATCAGCAAAATTATTGTGGATAGCGCCATCGAGGTGCATCGTGAGCTGGGAGGCCCCGGATTGATCGAAGGGGTCTATGAAGAAGCTATGGTGGAGGAGTTGACACAGAGGGGAGTGCTTGCGGAGCGCCAGTTGCAAGTTCCGATCTTTTACAAAGGCAAGCGCCTTGGGAATCCGTTGCGGTTGGATTTGAAAGTCAACGGACTCGTCTTGGTGGACAACAAAGCCGTCAACCAATGGAATAGCATCTTCGAAGCACAGATGCTGACCTATCTGCGGTTGACAGGCCTCAAGCTTGGACTTGTGATCAATTTTGGCGAACAGTTCGTCAAGAATGGGATTCACAGGGTAGTCAATGGCCTGTAATTGTTCGGTATGAAAGGAGGCAGACAATCAAAGCAGCAGAATTAACGCAAAGTCGCAAGGGCGCGAAGTCGCAAAGAGTTCCTGCGTTCTTTGCGTCTTTGCGCCTTGGCGACTTTGCGTTAATGCTCTTTGTGCGAAAGCCCCGCGCAAGCGTCTCTTGAAAATCGGTATTGTTGACTTTATGCCGGTGGTGCGGCGGGAGCTGCGCGAAGGCGCGCGGCGCCCGTTCAATTACTGGCTGCGCGTGGCCGGCGCGGCGGCGGGCGTGCTGCTGCTCTGCATCATCAACCTCGGCAGCGATGCCGATCTGTCGGTGGTGGGACTTCGGCTCTTCACCGGCTTGCATAAGATGTTGCTCATGCTGATCTGCGCCATGGTCCCCGCCATGAGCGCCGATTGCATCGCCCGCGAGAAACGCGAGGGCACGCTCGCCCTGCTGTTCCTCACGCCGCTGACGCCGATGGGCGTGGTGGTCGGCAAAGGGTTGGTGCAGGCATTTCGCGCCTTCACGCTCTGGCTGGCGGTGCTGCCGCTCATCGTTGTTCCCTTCCTGTCGGGCGGCGTCACCGTGGGCGATGCGGCCAGCGCCGTCACCATTGAATTTTGCGTGACGCTGCTCTGTCTGGCGGCGGGCATGCTGGCTTCGACCCTGGCCACGGCGCGCGGCGCCGCCTTTACTCTGGCGTCAAGCTTTGCGGTGGCGTTCGTCTGTCTTTTTGGCGGATCGCTTGGTTTGGGTTTTTTATGGCAGACCGTCGCCCCGGGACAGCCTGTGCAATTGACACAAATAATGAGAAGCGGCCAATCCCTGGTCACAGGGCAATCCGGTGGCGCCTTTGTGTTCGGCGGGCCGATGCCGGCGCCCGTGGTCATGCCCGCACAGGTCGTTTTCCCGCCGTCAATTGGAAGCTACACCGTCGTCTATGGCCCCAATGGCCCGATGGTGCCTGTCTTTTCCAGTGTCCGCCCCAATGGCCTGATGGTGTATGGCTTGTCAAGTATGCAATATTTGCCCCCGCTCGTGGTCGTGGCGCCATCTGGTTGGAGCAGATTTTTCTCCGCCCCCGCGACGCGTGCCGCCTGGCTCTCGCTCCTTCTGGAAAGCTGGCTGGCCACTCCCCTGCTCTTCTACTTCGTCCTCAAATTTGCCGCGCGGCATCTGGCCCGTGAGTGGCAGGACAAACCGCCTTCCCTCCGGCGCGAAGGCTGGATCAAGACCTTCTGCGTGCCGCTGGCGAAGCGGCGTTTCGCGCGCCGGATGCGGGCGACGCTGGAGTGGAACCCCATCGCCTGGCTGCAACAGTATTCGTGGAAGGCGCGCCTGAGCAAATGGGGCCTCTGCCTGGGATTGGTCGTGCTCGAATGCGCGCTCACCAACGGCAGCGCCGAGGACATGCTGGACGCCCAATCGGTAATAGTGCTGATTCTCGCGGCAGTCTATACATTTGTAGGAGTCAACAGCTTCTTGACAGAGAAGAAATCCGGCGCATTGGAATTGCTTCTTGTCTCCCCAGTGACGCCACATCAAATCATCTGGGGCCGCGTCTGGGGATTGTGGAAGCAATTCCTCCCTGCGGGACTCACGCTGCTCTGCCTTTCAATTTACGCGGATTACTTGGGCCGCATGTCCAACTTTGCCTCGTGGCAGCGTGCTGACAACGGCGGAGATATATGGCGGCTCCTGACTTGGATGCTGCCAAATCAGCGAGGTCCAATGTCGTTCTACGAGCACTATCTGGTCGGCAATACAGGTTTGAAGATTTTCATCGCTGCGATTGGATTTCTCACCCTCCCGATTTTCGCCACCTATTTCGCGATGCGTGTCAAGAACTTGATTGTCGCCGCCGCGCTCACTTGGGCGGCGTTGCTCCTGTGCCCGACCTTTGCCTTCCAGGCGCATGCCCTGTTTGTTGACTCTATGGCCGGCGAAAACGTGGAGTTACTGTATGCCGAAGTGTTGTGGTCCAACTTCGTCTTCGCGATGCTCGCCTGCTTCCTCCTCAGCCACAGCCTTTCCCGGCGGATTTATTCTTTTTGACTCTCGGAAAGCGGGGGCGTTGCATCCGTCCCTCTTTCCGTTGCCGCCAGTTCCTTTTCCAATTCGGCCTTCAGTTCCTGCGCCGGTTGAAACGACTGGGCGGCGGCCTGCCCGCTCCACTTGAGAGCCTCCGGCAAATTCACCGCCGTGCCCCGGCCGCGCCTGTAACAAAGCGCCAATTCGTATTGCGCCTGCGGCAATCCCTTGTTCGCCGCGACCTCAAACCAATGGAAGGCTTGCGTTGCATCCGCCGTCACGCCCTGGCCCTGCTCGTAACATGTCCCCAGGTTGAAGGCCGCTTCCGGCACGCCCTGCTCGGCCGCTTTGCGGAACCAGCCGGCCGCTTCCGCCTGGTTCTGCGCAATCCCCTCGCCGTTGAACAGGCAGGAGGCCAGGCTGATTTGGCCCGTCGCGTCCCCCTGCTCCGCCGCGCGGCGGAACCATGTCACGGCCTCTTCCGGGCTGGCGGGCGCGCCCACCCCTTTTTGCAGGCAGACGCCCAGGCTGACCTGCGCGTTGGGATGCCCCCGCTCCGCCGCCGCGCGAAAACACTTGACCGCCGACTCCGGGTCCTGGGCCGTGCCCTGGCCGTTGGCGAAACAAATTCCCAGACTGTAACTGGCATTGAGGTCGCCCCGCTGGGCCGCCTCGCGGAACCAGTGCGCCGCCTCCCCGTAATCCTGTTCCATCCCCTGCCCTTCCGAGTAACAGACCGCCATTTGATATTGCGCCGCCGCTTCGCCGCGCCGCGCCGCCGCCAGCAGCATGGCGTGCTCGCCTTTGAGAGGGGGCGTCGCGCTTTGCCCCGTGGATTCCCGCCTGCGCCGGGCTGAAAACAAATTTCGGATGCCATAAACCGCGCCCCAAAACCCAATCCAGATCAAATGGAGCAGCTTTCTCATCGCGAGCGATGATAAGGTGGCGCCGCCGTACCGCCCAGATTAAAAACGCGCGGTCAGGCCGACGCGCACCTGGAAGGGTTCGACGGGATGAAAAACATCGGTGAACGCCGGCTTTGCCGCGGGCGTTATTTGCGATACGTAAGCGTAGTCAATGTCGTGATCGCGGCTGTCGAGCAGGTTCAGGAATTCGACGGAGAGACGCCACGTTTTGTTGAATTGGTAACCGGCTTCCGCATTGAGCAACAGGGTTGAATCCGAACGGTATATCCCATCCGAGGTCAAATCGCGCGGGCCGAAGTACCGCAGCCGGAGGCTCGCCGAAAAACCGTAGGGATTATGATACGTGATGCCCGACGAAATCACGGTCCCGACCGCTTCGGGCACATGCGTGCCGCCGGGACCCTGACCCAGAGCCGGGTTGGCGGGGTTGATATACGCGGCATCGGCCTGATCCACCGAAGTGAAACGCGCGACGGACTCCGCAAGATCAAAGTCAAAAGCCAGGTTCTTTACCGGCGTGTAATAGTTCGCCCATTCGACGCCGTAACGGTCGCTCGGCTGTTGTGAAGCGATGGTGCCGCCGGTGTCGCCATCCTGCTCCAGTTCGGATTCGCTGTGCAGATACCACAACGAAAGGGTGCTTTGCATACGCGGCACTGCCAAAGTGCGCACCCCGATTTCTGCCCCTTTGGTTTGGATCAGGCCGGGAATTCTCGCGACCGGCGTATTGGAAATGGGATAGTCCGCCGAAACCGGCTCCTCCGTTTGCGTCGCGCCGCGCCCGTCGTTGCTGTGGAAACTGAATCCGCCCTGCGCGTAGAATTCCGTCTTGTCCCACGGGCCGAAGATCAAACTCATCTTCGGGCTGGGCAGCAGCGTGGTGGAAGTGCCGGAGTTGGCCGGGGTGGTCAGGCTGGTGTCATCGTAATAATCCAAGTCGCCGCGAATGGCCAGGACGGAGCGGAATTTTTCCGCCCATTGCATTTTGTTTTCGACATATAAGCCGATTTGCGTGTCGGTAAGATGATTCACATCCGTGTCGGCTGGAAGCACCGCGGAAGTGAGGCCGGGCGGCAGGCTGAGGGGATCGGTATCCAATTTGTCCACGCGCACGCGATCCTCCGTCTGATAAAGGCCGTTGTGGATCGAGTCGTTGCGGACTTGCAGGCCGAACGAATTTTCCACATCCCTTCCAAACCACTCGCTGGTGATCGTGTGCCGCGCGTCCAATCCGCCCACCCAGCGTTTGTCCTGTTGTTCGAACTGGTCGCCCTTGTTCGTGTCCGTCAGGAAATAAGTAAAGTCGGAAAACAAATCCAGGTCGTAGTAGAACCCGTAGGCCGTGACCTTCGTCTGGGTATTCGCCTCCTCGCGATGCCACTCCGCCTGCAAGCTGTAGCGCCCTGAACTGCCGCCGTCGGTCGGGTTGAGCGTGCCGTAGTAACCGACGAGAGGCACGGCGTTTTCGGCCAGTTGATCGCTGGAATTCCATTCGCCGTGATAGGCGCGGGCGGTGACGCTGAAGCCGTTGGCCGCGTCGCCCTGGCTGTAGGTCAAAATGCCGTTGAATTTCCAGTAATCGTCCGGATGCACCCACGGGCCGTCGTCGTGATATGCTTCCCCTCCGCAAAGCAAATTGCCCGAGCCGAGTTTTTGGGATATTCCGACCGCGTCGCGCTCAAAGCCATCCATGCCGCCTTCGACTGTCAGGAAGTCATACGGAAGTGTTTTGTAAAAATCCAGATGCGCCGCGCCCGCCGATCCGAAATCGCCCACGTCGGCGTAATAAGGGCCTTTCTCGTAATTCACCTGTTGCACAAATTCCGGGATGACTATGTTCATGTCCGAGTATCCCTCCCCGTGCGCGTGCGAAGGCAGGTTCAACGGCATGCCATCCAGGAAGTTCGCGAAATCGGTGCCGTGGTCCAGATTGAAGCCGCGCAGGAAATACTGGTTGGCCTTTCCGCCGCCCGCGTGCTGCGTGATGATGACCCCGGGCACCGTCTCCAGAATCTCCCCGCTGCGCAGAATCGGGCGGTCGGCAAGCTGCGCCGCCCCGGTGGCCCCCTGCCCTGCGGAATCGGCGACACCGAGCAAGCTGTCCTGCCGCCCGGTGACCGTCACCTCCGGCAGGCGCGTGGGCGCGTTTGAAGTTGTTGCCAGCGGCTGGTTCGTGACAGCGACGTTGGTGGAAGTCTGTACGGACGCCGGTTGGCCCGGGGCAGGAACATTGGCCGCACTCTGGGCGAAGGCTGATGCCACGCCCAGGGAAAGCAACGCCGCGCCCACAGAGAGGGGGATTATGAGGAGAATTGGCCAGAGCCGGCAAGACGGGAGGGCAACTTGCATTGCTTGTGCTTGCTTTTTCATATCCGGGTCCCGGCAGAATGTTACGATCATGATAACGAGCATTATCCTCCCTGCCCGTATTACGCAAGTATAAAATCGTGTGCGAAGCACTTTTTAGAAAGTCTTGTCCAAATCAGTCTGTATGGTAGCTGTATCTTATTTGCATGCGGGGCGCGGGACAGATTTCGGGAACCCCTCTCTCCGGCTCTCTCCCCGCAGGCGGGGAGAGAGAGGAGGGGGCGAAGAATTCTGTCGCGCGCCCCGCATGCGGGGCTTGCTTTTTTGACCTTGACGGAATAAACACCTGGTGTTACTCTTATGCGCGTTTGTAACACTTAACAGGCAATCATGCGCCGAAGAATATTCTATGCACATTCCCGACGGTTTTCTGGACGGCAAAACCCTCGCCATCACCGGCGCGTTGTCGGCGGGCGGGCTGGCGGTGGCCGTGCGACAGGCCGGCCGCACGCTGCCACGCAACAAGATTCCGATGATGGGCCTGGGCGGGGCGTTCATTTTTGCGGCGCAAATGCTGAATTTTCCGTTGGCGGGCGGCACATCGGGCCACTTGCTGGGCGGCGTCCTGGCGGCCGTGCTGCTGGGACCCGGCGCGGCGGCGATTGTGATCGCGTGCGTGCTGATTGTGCAGGCGCTGCTCTTCGGCGACGGCGGCGTGCTGTCGCTCGGCGCGAACATTTTTAACATGTCATTTATCGGCGCGGTGGCCGGCTATGCAATATACTGTTCCGCGCGACGGTTTTTGCCGGGCTTGCGCGGCCTGATTACGGCGGTGTTTTTCGCAGCGTGGCTTTCGACTGTGTTGGCGTCGGTAACTTGCGCCGGGGAATTAGCCCTGTCCGGCACACTCCCGCCCGGTGTGGTTTTTCCGGCTATGGCGGGCGTCCACGCGCTCATCGGCATCGGCGAGGGCTTGATCACGTCGCTGGTGATTCTGGCGATTGCGCGAGCGCGCCCGGATTTGCTGGAAGCGGGAAATTCCCCGGTTTCGCGCGGCGCGGGAATTGAGTTTCTGGCCATCGGATTGGTCATCACGCTGGGGCTGGCCATTTTCGTTTCGCCTTACGCCTGCGGGTGGCCGGAGGGACTGGACAAGGTGGCTGAGAAATTCGGCTTTGCCGGCCGCGCCGCCACGCTCATCAAGACATGGATTCCCGATTACAAACTGCCCGGCATCAGCTCGGCGGGCATCGCAACGGCTATCGCCGGCGCGCTTGGCACGCTTATCATGTTTGCTCTTGCCTGCGTGGTGGGACGGCTTCTCGTAAAGAAGGAGGTCAAAAGCCAGACGCCAGACTGAATTTTTGTCCTGCGCCTGCGCTGCTGAATCCGTGCCTTTGCTGATTGACAGTGGGCCGCGACAGACTATTGTGGAAGCTCATTTGACAAGCCATGAAGAACGAACCAGTCGCCCGTTTTAGCATTTCCCTGCCGCCAACTCTTCTGGAGCAATTGGACGAAATGTCCGCCGAGAAGGGCTACGAGAACCGCTCCCAGGCCATTGCCGACATGATCCGCGCCCAGTTGGTGGAACACCGGCAGAAGTTCGGCACGGCGGAAATCGCCGGCACGATCACTCTCGTCTACGACCACCACAAGCAGCATGTCCAGGCCACGTTGACCGACATCCAGCACGATCACCACCACGTCATCGTTTCCACCCTCCACGTCCATCTCGATCACGATAATTGTCTGGAGGTCCTGGTCGTTCGCGGCAAGGCGGACATCATCAAGAAGATCGCCGATGAACTGACCACCGCCAAAGGCGTCAAGCACGGCAAGTTGACCGTGACAACGACCGGCCGCAACCTCCCGGGCTGACATGGACATACTGTGAAATACTTTACGTCGGATTTCACGGATGGCATGGATGTGGGTAGGGACGCCTCGCCGAGGCGTCCACGGGCCGGACGGCTTCCCGATTCGGAATCGGGATACCTACCTGCGAATTCTTTATCCGTGAAATCCAGGGTCCAATTATTTTGCTTTTTGCTATCGGCCGCGATGGCGGCGCAAGCGCAATTCACCTATATGGTCAATCCCGGCAACACCACCGTCACCATCACCGGTTACACCGGCAATGGCGGGGCGGTGGCCATTCCAGCCGCCACCAACGGCATGCAGGTCACAGGCATCGGGGGAGATGCGTTTTTGGACTGCGAAGACATTACCAGCATCATCATTCCCGCCAATGTCACCAACATCGGAGTGGGGGCGTTCGATCAATGCGCCGGCCTGACCAATGTCTCCATGACCAACGGCGTCATTCGCATCGGGGCCGAGGCGTTCGAGTACTGCTCCTGCCTGGCGGCCATCGCGATTCCCGCCAGCGTCACCGGCATCGGCGAGCAGGCCTTCTCCGGTTGCTCCGCCCTGACCGCCATTACGGTGGATGCGCGCAATGCGGTTTACAGCAGTGTGGCGGGAGTGTTGTTTGACAAGAGCCAAACCGCGCTCATTGACTATCCCGGCGGCCGCGGCGGAAGCTGCACGATCCCCGGCGGCGTCAGGAGCATCGGCAATTATGCCTTTGAATACCGCGCCGGGCTGGCCGGCGTCACCATTCCCGGCAGCGTCACCAACATCGGGGCTTATGCCTTCCAGGGTTGCCCGATCCTGGCCGGCGTGACGATTCCCTTCGGCGTCACCCGCATTGGGCTTGGAGCGTTCATGAACTGCGCCGGCTTGGGCAGCGTCACCATTCCCGGCAGCATCACCGACTTCGGACAAGATGCCTTCTATGGATGCCGCGGATTGACAAACGCCGCCATCGCCAACGGCGTTACCGCCATCGGACAAGGGGCCTTCTATAATTGCGCCCATTTGGCCTTCATTGCGATTCCCGCCAGCGTCGCGGAGATCGGCGACCACGCCTTCTCCGGGTGCGGCGGCGCGGCCGGCGTCATCATCGCCAACGGCGTCAGGAGCATCGGACACGATGCGTTCGCGCGCTGTGCCGGCCTGACCGCCATCGCGATTCCCGCCAGCGTCACCAACCTCGGCGACCGCGCGTTCTTTGAGTGCGCCGGCGCGACCAATCTCACGATGGCCAACAGCCTGGCCAGCATTGGAATTGGAGCGTTCATGAACTGCGCCAGCCTGGCCGGCGTTACGATCCCGGCCGGCGTCACCAATATCGGGGCGGCGGCGTTCGAGGGCTGCGCCAGCCTGACCAATGTCACCATCCCGGCCAGCGTCGCCGGCATTGGGGCGTCGGCCTTCGAAGCGTGCGGCAGCCTGGGCGGCGTTTATTTCATGGGCAACGCGCCCGCCGTTGCTTCGTCCGCGTTCGTTTCCGACAACAAGGCGACCATATATTATATGCCGGGCGCCACCGGCTGGAAGTCCGTTTATGCCAAGCGGCCAACCCAGACGTGGAAGCCGTGAAGCAAGTAAAAGCTGGACATTGGCTGGTCCATCGGATAAAAACCGCGTCGAACAACATTTAATTATGACAACTCACACTTGCACCTCCCGAAGAGCTTTCCTGAAAACCTCATTGCTCGGCGGCGCCGCCACGCTGGCGGCCTTGCGCCTCCCGTCGGCGCGCGCCGCCGCCTCCGCCTCTCCCGCCTCCGCGGGCAAATTTACCAGCCGCGTCGCGCTGACCGCCGGCGGCGACCGCGCCAACCTGGCGTTCCAGGCGCTGGAACCGTTCAAGAATGAAATCGCCGCCGCCATTGGAACCAAGCGCGTCATCCTCAAGCCCAACAACGTCATCACTGACGTGCCGCTGTGCGCCAGCCACGCCGACAATTTGGAAGGCATCCTCGAATTCCTCAAATCGATCGGCAAGACCAACGTCGCCATCGCCGAGTCGCCCGCGGGCGGTTCGGCCCTCGATGGTTTCGCCAACTACGGCTACAACAAATTCGCCGCCCAATACGGCGTCAAAATGATCAACATGGACACCGACCCGGCGGGTTTCGAGGTGCTTCATTGCATTGACGAGAAGGATTTCCAGCCGCATCCCTGCCGGGTCTCCAAGCTGATGCTCGACCCGAACAACTACATCATTTCCGCGGCCAAGTTAAAGACGCACGATCTGGTGGGCATCACCCTCTCGCTCAAGAACATCGTCGTCGGCGCGGGAATCAAGGATTCGGGCGCCATTCTGGGCCGCGGCGGCGCCGGCGGCGGCAAGTCCGACAAATACCTCATGCACGGCGGCGGCGCGCACGGCATCAATTTCAATCTCTTCGCCCTCTCGCCGCGACTGCATCCGCACCTGGCGGTCATTGACGGCTACGAAGGCATGGAAGGCACCGGCCCGGTTCATGGCACGCCGGTGGACCAGAAGGTCTGCGTTGCCAGCCTGGATTGGCTGGCCGCCGACCGCGTGGCGGCGGAACTCATGGGCGTGGACATCAGCAAGATTGGCTACCTGACCTATTGCATCCAGGCGGGCGACCGCGGCGAAGGGGATTTGAGCAAGATCGAGATCCTCGGCCCGGCGATCAAGGACTGCGCGAAAACCTATAAGCTGCCGGACGGCTGGGAGAAGATCACGAGCTGGCAGAAGCCGGTTTGACCGCCCCCCTCGTTCCAACCACACCCGCAACCCGCTTGACACGCCATACATCCCATAATTCCCATCCCTCCCATTCGCCGCATCGTGAAACAGACCTCGCAACCCATTCGAGAAAGAAAGAAACCTTATGATTGACCATAAAATCTCCCGCCGCAGATTCCTCGGCACAGCCGCCCTGGCCGGCGCCGCGCTGCCCGTTGCCATCAACCGCGCCTTCGCCGCCGAGGCCGAGGCTCCGCTCTTCACGCCCCCGGCGGCGGACGCCATGCCTGTTATTGACACCCACATTCACCTGTTCGATCCCTTCCGCCCCGGCGGCGTGACCTATCCCAGCAAGAACAACCCGGCGCACGCCGTTATGTACAAGACCTCCAAGCCCGACCGCTACCGGCCCATCGCCCAACCGCTGGGCATCGTCGGCGCGATTGAAATCGAGTGCAGCGGCCTGCTCGAAGACAACCAATGGGTGCTCGACGTCTGCGCCCCGGAGGACATCATGGTCGGAACCATCGGCCATCTCACCCCCGGCGATCCGGATTTCAGGAAGAACCTCGACCGGTTCCACAAGAACCCGCTCTTCCGGGGAATCCGTTACGGCCTGGGCCGGCAGGCAGGCAGGGAATTCGACCGCCCGGAATTTGTCGCCGACCTCAAATATCTGGCAGACGCCGACCTGGTTATGGACACGGCGAATCCGAACGTGGCGCTGCTGGCCGATGTCGTTCGCGTGAGCGACAAGGTCCCCAATTTGCGCGTGATCATAGATCATCTGCCCCAAATGCTGCCGCCCACCGAGGGCGCCGCGAAGGTGTCTTATGATGCCAGCATGAAGGCGTTCCGGGACCGCCCGCAGATTTTCGTCAAGGTCTCCGAGGTGTTGCGCAACAAGGACGCCTCCTTCCCCAAAGGCCCCAACGAGGAAGTGCGCACCGACACCGAATTCTACCGCCCCAGGATTGACGAAATCGTGGACGTGTTCGGAATGGACCGCGTGCTCTACGGAAGCGACTGGCCCAACGGCGACCAATGGCGGCCCGTCCCGGTCGGATTCAAGATCGTGTATGAGTACTTCATGGGCAAGGGCCGGGCGTCGGCCGAGAAGTATTTCTGGCGCAATTCGATCAAGTGCTACAAGTGGGTCAAGCGCACAGCCGCCCAGTCGAAACTCGCCTGAAATTGTCAAGCGAACAGGTTCGGACGGGGGAAGAGACAAGAGTGGATTCTGACTATTGGGCAGGTTTCAAAGCCCTTCAGGGCTGGCATATTTGTAGCATGCCCCTTTCCACTCAGATAACGCTCCGTCAGGAGCGGCATCATCGGGGGAAGAAGTGACTATTTCGCTCCTGACGGAGCTTGAATTGGCCTTACGCTGGAGGACTACAGAGATGCCGCGCCTACGGCGCTACACTCATACCGTGGCACGAAATGATCCATCCCCCGCCACGGGGTAATGCTTCCCGTAATCCAAACTCATGCGCTGCGCCCTGAGCCCCTTCGATCTCGTTCATCCGGTCCGCATGGAACCAACTCAATTACGGCTTTTCCACCGCCTGCGCCGGGCGAATGACCGCCTCTCCCTCCGCGACCTTGAGATCCAGCCCGGAAAGGTCCAGGTTTGTCGCGTTCTCAACGGTCAGCCCGCGTTGCGCCGTCACCTTGCAATTCTCGAACCGCACGTTCTGGATCGGGCTGTCCTTCAAGCCGCTGATGATGCCGCCGGCCTGCGCCGTCCCGGAAAAGTTGATGAACTGCACATTGCGAACCACGGTCAGAACCTTCGCCGCCGGCGCGATGGGCGGCACCATCCGCCATGCCATTTCGAACACGAACGCCTGCCGCGCGTTGTCCATCTGAATGTCCCGATACTCTATGTCCTCCACCACCCCGCCCCGGCTCGGTTGCGACTTGAACCGCGCCGCCTGGCCGGTGCCGGTGAACTTGCACCTTTGCACCAGCACATGGCGAATGGAACCGCTGACCTCCGACCCCATCGTAATCCCGCCGCCCGCGCCTATCGTGCAGTCGCTGATCGTGATGTTCTCCGACGGCCGGTTGACCCGCAGCCCGTCGGTGTCCTTGCCGCACTTGATGGCGATGTCGTCGTCGTTGCAATCTATGTCGCAATGGGAAATCTGAACATTGCGCGAGGAGTCAACATCAATTCCGTCCGAACTCGGTATCCGCTCAATGGCGCGGATGTTCAAGTTGTCCGCCACCACGTCCTGGCTGTACAGGATGTGCAGGCACCAGACCGCCTGCCGTTGCAGATGCAGGTCCGCGATGCGCACGCCGCCGCAATTGCTGAAACAGATCAGCCGCGGCCGTCCTCCGCCGCGCGGCCCGGCCGTGTTCGTGGCCGGCGCATCGGCGGGAGCGTTGGCCGCTCCGGCGGCGCGGCTGCCCGGCGCGGCGTCCGGGGCGTTGGTTTGCGCGCCCCCGCGCGGGCCGCGTCCTCCCCCGCCGCGCTGCATCCACAAATCGCCGGAGCCGTCAATCATACCTTCGCCGGTGACCTGCACATTGGTCATGCCGTCGAAATTGAGGAAGGCGCAAGTCCACAGGCGCTCGATCCCTTCCCAGCGGGTGTTGATCTGCCGGTAATCCTCCGGGTTGGCCGTCCCCTTGAGCACCCCGTCCTTCTCCACCAACAAGTTGACACTCTGTTTGAAAAAGAGCGCGCCGCTCAGGAAAATGCCTTTGGGCGCGACCACCACTCCGCCGCCGTTGCTCGCGCAGCGGTCAATGGCCGCTTGAATCGCCTTCGTGTTCAGCGTCTGCCCGTCGCCCACCGCGCCGGAATCCGTGATGAGGAAGCGTTGAGCCGGCGGACCCGCGTCGGCGGCGACAGCCGCGCCCGGCAAGCCCCGCAGCGCCGCCAGCGCGAGCAGCGCGATCCAGACCGGCTTTGCGTTTTTCATGTTCACAATACCCGCGAGATTGGGCCGGGCGCGAATTCCGTTTAAAGCCGGTGTTCGTCGGCGTCAATGGCGTCAACGAAGCAGCGGATGTCGTCGCGGTGGGCGACGCCCGCCTCCGCTTTGCGCATCGCCAAACGGGCCTGGCCGGCGGCATCATCGGCTTTGGGACGGTTGAGCATGGCGTCGCGATGGGCGGCTTTTTCGGCGGGGGTTTTCTTTGCGTTTTGACGCACCCAATCGCACACTTCGCCGTCGGTGACGGAGTTTTTCACGACTTCAATCATTTTGTCGTGCGTGAGGCCGGCGGCCTTGAGCCATTCGCCATCGAAACCCTTGCCGAAGTTCTCCGTGTAATCGGAGTGCAGCTTGCCGGCGAGGTGAAGGCGGATTTTGTCAATGTAACGGGGCAGGTACATCCAGCCGTCCATCGTTTCGCGCGGGCTGCGAGGACATATTCTATTTTGCATGAAGGCAGGATAGGCCGGGGAGACGGGATGTCAAGTTCCCACGGATGTCAAGTTCCTGCTTCTCATCTTCCACGAGATTGAGGCTAAAGCGTCTGCAAATGGGACACCGGGAATGGGATAGTGGGCGGCAACCTCCGGCCTGGCCGCCGTGGCGGCGGCTGGCCGCAAAGCTGCTTACGAAGGGCGGAATGAGATGACTTTGGTTTGGTGGTGAGTTGAGCGGTTGAAAGGAAGATGGAAGATGGAATTCGCGCGTAATCATTTGAATCAGCTATTTGTGGGGGCGTGGCTCGTTCTGCTTTTGCCGGCGTCGGGCGCGCCCGAAGCGGCCGGCCATGTCTATGACGGCGGCGTCAGCCAGGCCCGCCAAGTGGGCAGCGATCTTTACCAGACGCTCGACGCAACCTGCAAGAAGAACCTCTATTCCCAACCGGTCCAAGTGGAGCCGATGAAGGCGCCGCTCATCCTGCCCAGCGAAGGGGGCGACGCAACAAAGCCGCTGCGGATGGTGAGGGTCTCCGCCGGATTCATTGATTTGTTGAACCACATCGCCCATGCCAAGGCGATTGACCGCATCCAGCCCGGCTATTTTCAACAGTACGTTCTCGATCTGTCCCGCATGGCGGGGACCGACACCCTGCCGGAAATGGTGGACAACCGGTACTGGACGGCGGACGTGATGAACGACCAGGCGGGCTATTTTAACCAGATGATTGGCCTGACCGTGGCCATCAGCCTCTCCCATCATTACCTGGGCCATTACACCGAATTCTCCAGCAAAACCCTGGCCGGCAAACTGGTGCCCATCAACGATCTCCTCGCCCCGTCCGAGTGGGACGCCAGCCTCAAGGCCGCCACCATCAACGCCATGGATTGCGCCCTCGCCACCGACGGACCCCAGGCCCTCTTTGAGGCCATTGACAAGATGCCCGCCCGCCCGGCTTGGGCCGACTTTATTGTGCCGCCCGCCACCGACCTCAAGAAGCTGAACAAGCAACTGAAAGATTACGAGAATGCTTATTTCAACGGCGGGCTGAGATAAGCTCTTTTGCGCCGTAGCGGCGGTCTATGACCGCCGCCAATTTTCCCCGAAACCGCGCAATTTCGAACTGCAAATTACCCCAGGGGTCACGCGACGAATTCCAGTTCCGGCGCCCGCGCCAGCAATCCCCGTTCCCGCGCCAGGCCCAGAAAGCGCCGGACCGCCTCCCGTCCTTTCTCCCCGTAATCCAGCGTCCAATGATTGACATACATCCCCACAAACTGGTCCGCCTTCTCCCGCCCCATGCCCCGCGCACAGGCCAGCGAGTGCGCGACAGCCTCCGCCCGGTGCTCCAGGCTGAACTGGATGCTCTCCCGCATGATCTCCGCGACCGTCCGCCGCGCCGCCGGCGCCACCCGTTTATGCACCGCATTTCCGCCCAGCGGCAATGGCAGGCCGTCCTGCGCCCCCTGCCACCACGCGCCCAAATCCTGGCACAGCGCCAGCCCCTCGTCCCGGTAAGTCAACTGGCCTTCGTGAATGATCAGCCCCGCCTCCGCCTGTCCGCTTCGGACCGCCTCAAAAATCCGGTCGAAGGGGACCACCACAAAATTCAGGCTGGCGGCCTGACGTTCCAGCCAGAGTTGGAGGGCCAGGAAGGCGCTGGTCATCGTTCCTGGCACGGCGATCTTCTTGCCGGCCAGCTCCGTCCGCGTCAACGCCCGAGGCGCGACCACCATGGGGCCGTAGCCGTCCCCCATGCTGGCGCCGCTGGGGAGCAGCGCGTATTGGCCGCTGACGTAGGCGTAGGCGTGAATGCTGATGGCCGTAATATCCAGTTCCCCCCGTGTCGCCCGCTCATTGAGCGTTTGGATGTCCTGGAGAATATGCTGGAACTCGAACCCGCGGGTGGGGATCAACTTCCTGGCCAGCCCGTAAAACATGAATGCGTCATCCGGGTCCGGCGAATGTCCCAATGTCAATAGTTGCACCATCGCCCCACACTAACCGCTTCCCTCGGGTTTTGTCACCACAAATGGAGCCGCCCGCCGGATGGGTGTATTTCACTTTCTTGGGTATCCTCTCCTACTCTTAATCTTAATCCTAATCTCTTCCTCCCAACCCTGAAAGGGTTGCATCGCAACGCCGGATGGAACAGATGCAACTCTTTCAGAGTTGTGATTTCCCCATCTTCGCCCACAGGGTAGCTTCTTGCCCCGCCTTCGCTGCGCTCTGGCGCGGCAAGTCGCAACCCTGGGCTGAGTGCTTCAATCCCTTTGGGATTGCAGACACCAGGAACGCCTCCCAATATATTGTTCAAGTCAGAAATATGGGGTCATAAAAATTATCAGGGAGTAAGCCCTGCCGGATTTATCGTTTCATCATGTTTCATAATTTTTCCGTTGACAATCAGCGCTTAAGTGCTACACTTCCAAACCTATGGCAAGATGTGAATGGCCGGTTGGCGGCGGGGCGGAGGCGGGAGCTTTGAGGCAATTGCGGATTGCGGATTGCGGATTGACCGCAGGGCACGCAGCACGGCCGGTCGCAACCGGCGCCGGAATTCGTCTTGTTCCCTTGTTCATTGGCTTTCGCTGGAAAGGAACTTGGCAGAAATGCGTGATTCCCACGCATTGCAGTACAAGGAACGGAAATCGCCTTTGCGCTGCTTTGCAGTTAAGTCCATTCCTGCTTTCTGCTTTTCCAGTCAAATTCAACCAAGAAGCGGAGGCCAATACTCCATTCCGATCCCCTTTTCGCGGTTTCAGCGCACCCCTGCCGCCGCGTCCGGCGCACATTTCCGCTTGGCAGAAGGGCTGGGAGATGGTATCAGTACAGGGTGTGCAGGAGTTCCGCCGGACCGGACAGCCGGGCGGGCGGAAACGGTGTGCCAATTAACGTTTGTCATTATTTATGAAAACTCCAAGCGATGCGTCCGCCATCCCGGCCGAGATGCTCTCGAAACTCCACGCCGTCCTCCGCCACGAGCGCCGCGTCCGCCTCCAAACCGGCCTGGCCCGCGCCTGCGCCATCCTCCTCACCGCCATGCTCGCTATGATGGCCATTGACTGGCTGGCCGCCCCGCACGAGAGCCAGTGGCGCTGGTTCATGACCATTTCCGCCCTGGCCTGCGGCGGCGCGGCCCTGCTCATCGGCTGCACGATCCCGTTCCTTCGCAAACTCTCCATCGAGTCCCTCGCCCAACAAGTGGATCGCTCCCACCCGTCCCTCCAGGAGCGGTGCCAGACTACGGCTGAATTGGCCCAATCCAAGGACCAGCCGGACATTCGCGGTTCGGAAGGCATGATCCGGAAAGTCGCCCAACAAATGGCCGCCATGAGCGGCTCCGTTATGCCGGAGGCTGTCGTCTCCAAGCATGGCCTGATTTGCGCCGGAAAATTCCTCGCGGCGGCAGCGGCAGTGCTGGCCCTTTTCTTCGTCGCTGATTTTCCCCGGGCCTCGGTTCTCAGCCAACGGTTCTTCAAGCCGGGCACGGACATCACGCTCACGCGCGTGCAGTCCAAAACGGGCGACGTGGTGATCGGCAAGGGTGAAAACGTCACCCTGGAATTTACCGCCACGGGAACGGCGCCCGATTCGGCCAAACTCTTGCTGCACCCTTCGGAGGGCCGGGATGAAGTCGTGGTTTTGGAGAAAGCGGCCCGGGAATCCACCCCGGGCGCGTCCAAGTTCACCTATACCGCCAACTCGGTTACCGCCTCCTTTGACTACAGCGCCCGCGCCGGCGACGGCCGGACGGCCGTGAACCATGTCACTGTCCTGGAACGGCCGGCGCTGGCGGAAGTCCAATTCAAGATCGAAGCGCCCGCCTACAGCCGTTTGCCGATGGTCAGCGAGGCGAGCCTGCCGCGCCAGATTCGCGCGCTGGAAGGGAGCCAGTTGGAGATCAGTTTCCTGCCCAGCCAGGAATTGGCCAGCATGGAGTTGCGGTTTTCCGATGGAACCACCCGGCGACTGGAGAAATCCGACGACCAGCGTTATCGCTTCAGCGCCGACCTGACCAACTCGTTCGCCTTCCAACCCGTGCTCACCAATCCCCGTCATCTGGACAACCAGGCCCCGCCCAATTGCCAGATCATCGTCTATCAGGACCAGCCTCCCACCGTCAACATCACTTCGCCCAGCGACGATATCAGCGCCCGGCCGGACGACAAGATCGAGATCCAATTCCAGGCGCGCGATGATTTCGGCCTGTCCAGGGCCGAATTGGTTGTGAGCGTGACGAGCGAAACCGGCTCCAACTCCCCCCCCGTGGTCATTCCGATTCCGCTCGACACCAATGAACTCGGCTCGAAGTTCATCCAGAAATCAGTCGAGCTGGACCTGGCCCAATTCAATCTCAAACAGGATCAGGAACTCGACTACAGCGTCCGCGTCACCGACACCAAGAATGATTCCAGCTTCTCCACCCCGCGTCCGGATGCGGATGCGACGGCGGCCAGCCGCGCGCAGAACTCGGAGTTGGCCTCCGCGCAGAACCAAAACTCCCAGGCGAACGGCTCGCAAAATCAGGCGCAAGAAAACAGCGCCCGCAACCCGGGCGATCAGAACAACTCCACCAATCAATCCGGGCCAAGCATCGCGCAAAACCAATCGCCGCAAAATGGCGGCCAGAATCAAGTGGCGCAAAATCAGGCCGGACGAAACAACGGCGAGAACCAGAATCCGGCGAACACGGGGCAAAATCCATCCGGCTCGAACAACGCCGAAAATCAATCCCAGCCAAACCTGGCGCAAAATCAGTCCGGCCAAAACAACTCCGAAAATCAATCCGGTCAAAACAATCAGTCCGGCCGGAACAACGGCCAAAATCAATCTCAGCCAAACTCCGCCCAGAACCAAACGGCGCAGAATGGCGCGCAGAATCAATCCCGGCCGAACTCGGCCCAAAATCAGTCCGGCCAAAACAACGCCCAAAGCCCAACCCAGCCAAACGTCGCGCGCATCCGTTCGCCGCAAAACAGCGGACAGAATCAATCCGGCCAGAACACGGCCCAGAATCAATCTGGACAAAACAACGGCCAAAATCAGTCCGGTCAAAACCAGTCCGGGCAAAATCAGTCCGGGCAAAACACCGCGCAAAATCAGCAGCAGCAGAACAATGGGCAGAATCAGAACAATGCGCAGAACCAATCCGGCCAGAACCAATCGCAGCAGAACCAATCCGGGCAAAACACCGCCCAAAATCAGTCCCGCCAAGACAACGGCCAAAATCAAAATCAGCAGCAGAATCAGAATTCGACTCCCCCGCCCAATAACATGTCCAAACGGAACCTGGACGTGACGGGCGGCCAGACTTCCAGCGCTCAACAGATGCACATTCAGGTGGACCAATGGGCGCGCTCCTTCGAGGGCCAGATGCGCGAGAAGCAGGAAATGGCCATTGACCCGATCTTGAAACAATTGGATGAGTTGCTGCGCAAGGCCCATGATCTCACCGAGAGCAACCTCCTCGCCGCGCAGTCCCCGGCGGGCCTGGGCGTGGAGCAGACTTGGGCCGTGGATGAGAGCAAAGACCTTGTCCGCCAGGCCGACCGCGCTGTGGTTGACTTGAAGAAACAGAGCACCGGCACCGCCTACGCTTTCATCGGCCTGCAGGTTTCCGACATTGGCGATACCCACATCGCGCCGGCGCTGGAGGAGTTGGGAGAAGTCACCCTCGAACCGCCCCACCTGAAGGAAGACAAAGACAACCTGGCGCAGGCATCCTTCCACCTTGATCAGGCGCGAAAAATGCTGGCCGCCCTGACCAAGAGTTACGAGGAAGTCAAACGGGACAACCAGCTCGCCGACGCGATGCAGGAGTTGAAGAAGATGCACCAGATTTTCCTCGAAGACACCCAGGCCATGCTCGGCTCCAAAAAGCCGCCCGTCAATAATCCGATTCAGCGCAAGATCGCCGAGGTGGACGACGATTACGCCGCCCAGCTCAACGACCTGTTGCAGGAACAGAAAAAAATCATGGCCGAGCTGGCCAAAATCCTGGCCGACGACCCCCGCATGCTGCGGCGTTTCATGGCGATGCAGCAACAGGATACCGCCACTCTGCGCGACCAGATGACCCTTCTCGCCCAGCGGCAGAAAACCCTCGCCAGTCAAACCGCCGAATGGACGGCGTCCGACGAAACCAACCGCCCCGCTTTGGCCGGCCAGTATCTCACCGCGCAAACGCCGGAACAGGTCGAGATTGCCTCGCTCGCCGCCAAGTTGCACGAGAACATGATCACCTGGCTCCCCGATGGCGTCGAGCAGGACAAGGAGCCAATCGCCACCGCCTTGACCCTCGCGGCGGAAGGCGCCCGCCTGGCCGCGCTCGCCGCCAGCCAGGCCGCCCCCGGCAACATGACCAACAGCCTCGAGTCCGCGCGCGAGGCCCTCGACCAATTCCGCCTCTTGCACGATTATTTGCCCGACATGGCCGGCGATTCGGACACGGACAACCTGGGCATCTTTACCGCCAACCGGCTCAATGAAACCTCCGATTTGGTCACAAAGGAATCCGGCTGGATCAAGAAAATGGAGGCCCTGCGCGACGGCGATTTCTCACAGTCCGCTGAAGTGGACGAGCACCAACTGGCTCTGGATACCGCGACCCTGGGCGATAAACTCGACGCTTCCGTCCCCGAATACGCCGCGATCTCTCCGGAGATTCAGGCCAAATCGGACCAGTTGCTCCACACCGTCCAGAGGCAGGTTCTCCCCGAAGAAACCCGCGCCGTGGACGCCCTGGCCCGCAAGACTTTGAAGGACGCCGTCAGCCGCCAGGAAGGCGCGTCCACCGCCTTCGCACAGGCCGAGACCCAGTTCGACGACCTTCTGAAACTCATCGTCGCCAAACTCGACAGCGCCCCGCCGCCGGACGATCCGGGAGAAAATCCCACCCTGGACCAAATGCTGGCCATGCTCAAGGAGGAGCGGAAAGCGGCCGAGTCGCTGGGCATTCCCAACCGCCCCCTCAATATCCAGATTATGACGGACTGGCTCCGGCAGAATTCCTCTTCCCAGCAGGCTGGACGCGGCCAACAGGGCGGTCGCGGCCAGCAGGCCGGTCGTGGCCAGCAGCCCGGCGGCCGGCAAAGTCCGGACAGCCGCGCCCAGGCCCGCTCCGCCCAGCAGCAGGCCCGCGACAACGCCAACCGCGCCGCGCGCGCCAGCGATCAAGCCCGCAGAAGCGCCCAGGGGCGGGCGGGCGAGTTGTTTGGATCGAGCCTTCTTGCGCCGGGCAACACCAACGAAGGCGGCCCGAAATCCCCTTCCAACGCCTGGAACACCCTCGCCTCCAAATTGGGCGAAGAATTGCGGCAGGGCCGCGACAATGTCCCGCCCGAGCAATACCGCGCCGCCATCGAACAATACTTCAACAGCATTTCAGAAACCGTCCCGGCATCCCCGGCCGCCCCGCCCGCCCCAGCCAATCCCAATGGGAGTCTCCCGTAATCAGTGATGTTTCTTAATCAGACGGGGATTTTTCCCTCGTACACAAAATCCGCCGGGCCGGCCAGGCGCACATTGACGAATTGCCCCTCCTTCTTTTCAAAACTCACTTCCAGCCAATCCCCGCCCCGCACCTGCACCCGCACCGGCGAAGCCAGATGATGCAGTTCGGCGGAAATCAACGCCGCTGCCGTCACCCCGGTGCCGCAGGCCAGCGTCTCCCCTTCCACGCCCCGCTCGTAAGTCCTCACGCGCAGCGCGCCGTCGCCGCGCAACTCCACAAAATTGACATTCGTGCCGCGCGGCGCGAAATGGGAGTGGCCCCGGATTTCCGCGCCGAGCGATGCCACCATCGCCTGGCCGGCGTCCGGCACATAGATCACCGCATGAGGCACCCCGGTATCCACGCTATGAACCGTGATACTTCCGCCGCGCAGTGCAATGGCCTGGTGAAGCCGCAAATCTTTGGGCGGCGTCAGGCTGACCGTGACCCGTTCGCCCTGGAAACTGGCCGTGATGATTCCGGCGCGCGTCTCAAAAGTGATGTCGTCTTCCACGCCGGTCAGACGCCGCGCGAAGCGGGCAAAACAACGCGCGCCGTTGCCGCACATTTCCGCGCTGCCGCCGTCGCTGTTGTAAAAATCCCAGGCCCAGTCCGCGCGGCCGAAAGCGCACGGCAGGAGCAGGATCAGCCCGTCGGCCCCGGCGCCGGCGTGGCGGTCGCAAATCCGGGCGATCTGGCGGCGGTCGAGCTGCAGCTTTCGGGCGCGGTTGTCAATCAAAACAAAGTCATTCCCCGCGCCGTTCATCTTGGTGAATTCAACCAGCATGAACAACCCATACCAGTTGCCGCCGCCAACTTCAAATTCTAAACCTCGCGCGCCTCGGGTTCATTTCATTTCGTTCATGTCCGTGTGCCGGTGGAGTGGAACCAGCCATGATAGGAGTCGGCTTGACTGTATTGCGGGATGGGAAGCGCCATCGGCGCGACATATTTGTAGAAACAAACGCAAGAAAGATGTTCAAGCTCCGTCAGGAGCGGAATCTCCGACCGGCAAACATGTCGCCCCTACGGGGCTTGAGGCTTTTGATTCCGGGCTTCTACAGAGATGCCGCGCCTACGGCGCTTGGCTGGGGACGACAATATGTTGGTTTGAAATTCGGGATGAAGATTAAGAGTAAGATCAGGATTAAGATGAAAAGGGGAACCAGAAATGTGAAACGCACCTCCCGCCTCAATTCCGCCCTTTACAGCTCTTCCTTTGCTACGCACACTGAGGGAGTGACGGCTCGTATGATAAATCAAGAGAACGGAATCCTGGAGGCGGAGGAAACGCGGACGCCGGAATCGGCCGCGTTTTCGTTGGCCGAACTGGAACAGGTCATTAAACGGTCGCAAACCTATCTCCTCGGCCAGCAGAAGCCGGAAGGCTACTGGATGGGCGAGTTGATGGTGGATTGCACACTGGTGGCCGATACGGTCGCGTTTCACCACTGGAACGGCAAGGTGGACCCGAAATGGCAGCGCAAGGCAGTCAATTATATCTTCTCCCTCCAAATGCCTGCCGGCGGCTGGAACATTTATTACGGCGGGCCGGCCGAAGTCAACGCCACCGTCAAAGCCTACCTGGCCCTCAAACTGGCCGGCGTCCCCGTCACCGACCCGCGGATGTTGCGCGCGCGGCAGACGGCGCTGAGCCTGGGCGGGGTGCCGCGCATGAACACGTTTTCCAAGTTATACCTCGCCCTGCTGGGCTTGTATCCCTGGGATTACGTGCCGACCATCCCCTGCGAAATCATCCTCATCGGCAAGTGGTTCTATGTCAATTTTAACGAAATGAGTTCCTGGAGCCGCTCGATGCTCGTCCCGCTTTCCATCATCAACCATTTCAAGCCCACGCGCCGCCCGGCCAAAGGCGTCTCGCTGGACGAGCTGTTCCCCTCCGGCTTTCACGAGCGCGATTTGATGCTGGCGCGCGATCCCCAGCGATTTACCTGGCGCAATTTTTTCATCGGACTGGACAAGGTGCATAAATTCGCCGAACATTTCGCCGCCTTGGGAATCCATCCTTTCCGCAAGCTCTCCTTGAAAAAGGCCGAGGAATGGATGACCCGGCGATTTGAGGGCAGCGACGGCCTGGCCGCTATTTTTCCGGGCATTATCAATTCCCACATCGCCTTCAAGGCCCTCGGCTACCAGGACGATCATCCGCTCATCCGGCGTTGCGAGGAGGAATTGAACAAGCTGACGCATGAAACCGCCGACAGCATCCGCATCGAGCCTTGCACCTCGCCGGTGTGGGACACCGCCATCGTCGCCATCGCCCTGCACGAATCGGGCCTCCGCAGCGATCACCCGGCTCTGACCCGTTGCGCCCAATGGCTGATGGACCGCGAGGTCCGCTTCCGTGGCGACTGGCAGTACAAGAACCCCGCCCCCGTCGAACCCAGCGGCTGGGTCTTTGAATTCAACAACAAATGGAATCCCGACGTGGACGACACGGCCATGGTCCTTTTGGCCCTGCGCAAAATTCCCGCCGGCGACCCGGACCGGCGCGAACGTTGCTTCCAGCGCGGCCTCAACTGGATGCTCACCTTCCAGTGCAAGGATGGCGGCTGGGCCTCCTTCGACAAGGATTGCACCAAGGGCATCCTCGAAAAAGTCCCCTTCGCCGACCACAACGCCATGCTCGACCCCGAATGCGCCGACATCACCGCCCGCATCCTGGAATTGCTCGGCTACGAGAACTTCGATCTGCGCGACCCGCAGGTGCGCAAGGCCCTCGAATTCATCCGCGAACACCAGGAGGAAGACGGTTCGTGGTACGGCCGCTGGGGCGTCAATTATATCTATGGCACCTGGCAGGTCCTCCGCGGCATGCGCGCCCTGGGCCTGGAGATGCGCGAACCCTGGCTGGTCAAGGCGCGCGACTGGCTGGAAAGCGTCCAGCACGAAGACGGCGGCTGGGGCGAACGCTGCGACACCTACGACGACCCCGTCTTCAAGGGCCAGGGACCCAGCACCGCCTCGCAGACCGCCTGGGCCGTCATGGGCCTCTGCGCTTTCGGCGACCCCAACCGCCCCAGCGTCCAGGCCGGCATGGCCTTCCTGATCCGCTCCCAGAACCCCGACGGCACCTGGACCGAATTGGAGGCGACCGGCACCGGTTTCCCGCGCGTGTTCTATTTGAAGTACGACATGTACCGCAACAGTTGGCCTCTCTTGGCGCTGGCCACCTATCGCAATCTTTTCAGCCAGTCCGGCGTCCGGCGCGGCCGCGAGGCGTTGGCGGAACCGGACCCGCTAAACCTGCCGCTCCCGCAGCCGGAGCTGACCGTTCTCCCGTGAGTTGGTTCTATCGCAGCCTCCTCCGCCCGCTCCTCTTCGCGCAAGACTCGGAGACCATCCACGACCGCACTCTCAAAGCTCTGGGCTGCGCCGCCCGCCACCGGCTTTTGACCCGGCTGGCCGCCGCGCTCTGCGCCGCGCCGGAACTCCCCGTGGAAGTGTTCGGCCTGAAATTTCCCAACCCCGTCGGCCTGGCGGCGGGCATGGACAAGCTGGCCCAGGCCGTTCCCGTTTGGCCGGCCCTGGGTTTTGGATTCAGCGAACTGGGCGGCGTCACATGGCTTGCGCAGCCGGGCAACCCGCTCCCGCGCGTTTTTCGCGCCATCAAAGACCGGGCGGTTGTCAACAGAATGGGCTTCAACAACCCCGGCGCCGAGGCCCTGGCCGCCACCCTCGCCCAATGGAAACAAGCCGGTCTCTGGCCCGCCCATCCCGTCGGCATTAACTTGGGCAAGTCCAAAATCACCCCCCTGGCGGACGCCGCCGCGGACTACGCCAACTCCTTCCGCGTCCTGCGTCCCCACGCCGATTTCTTTGTGGTCAACGTCAGCTCCCCCAACACTCCCAACCTCCGCCAACTTCAGGACAAATCCGCCCTCGACGACATCCTCGCCGCCCTTCAGGAAGTGCAGAAGGCAGAGGTCAGAGGTCAGAGGTCAGAGGTCGGAAATCCACAATCCGCAATCCACAATCCGCAATCAGGGGGAGTGCCAGGCGGGACGCCTGCCACAGCGGGTCCCGATGGGATCGGGACGCTCCCCAATCCGCAATCCGCAATCCGCAATCCGCAATTGCTCCGCCCCATCCTGGTCAAAGTCGCCCCCGATCTCTCCTTCACCGCGCTGGATGAAATCCTCGAACTGGCCGGTCCGCGCCAGCTTGCGGGCATCATTGCCACCAACACCACCGTCAAACGTCCCGAAACCAGAGACCCGGAATTGGCGAAGATTTATGCGCAGGAGGGCGGATTGAGCGGGCGTCCCTTGCGCGCCCGCAGCACGGAAGTTGTGCGCCATCTCTACAGCCAGACACGCGGCGCGCTGCCGATTATCGGCGTGGGCGGCATTTTCGACGCCGCCGATGCCTGGGAAAAAATCACAGCCGGCGCATCCCTGGTGCAAATCTATACTGGCATGATTTACCAGGGCCCCGGCATCGCCCGCGAAATCGTGCGCGGCCTGTCTCTCCGCATGTCCGAAAACGCCTTCACCGCCTGGCCGCAGGCGGTTGGCTCCGCCGCCAGAGGTGGACGAGATAAAAGCGGGGGCTGGTAAGCCTCGGGCGGCTTCGGGGGGCTTTGTCCCGAAGGGACATTCTGACAATAGCCCGGCGTTTCAACGCCGGGGGACGGATTTGGATTGCACAAGTCCCGAAGGGACGGCTGAATATCACCGTCGAATCAGCCGTCCCTTCGGGACTTGAGATGTGCTGCGGGAGACCCGGCGTTGAAACGCCGGGCTATTCTCATCGTGTCCCTTCGGGACAGCCGGACCGAGCGACTATCGAGGTCTCTTGACATTGTAGCAGCCAGACTACAATGAGTGAGCAAGAAAACGCCTCAAATCCTCAAAACCCACTTTTATGTCGTCCAGCCTGGCGACACGCGGCTTTACACGGCCTGCACCGTGGGCTAGATTCTTTGTCATGAGCACGATCACCGCAATCTTGGAAGCTGACGCGGACGGAACACTGCACCTGCCCGTGCCGGAGAATTTGCGGCTTGGCAAGGTGAAGGTCGTCGCCACGCTGGAAAGCGAAATGGAATTGGACCTGCCAAGCGAGAGGGCGAAACCGGGAACGCCGCTGGAGGCCTTGAAGGAATTGCGCAAGTTGGGCGGGTTGCGCCATGTTATCCCCGATCCAGTGGCTTGGCAACGCGAGCAACGCAAGGAACGCACTCTGCCGGGCAGGGACTGAACGATGCTCCTGGACAGCAACATCCTTATCTATGGAGCGGATGGCGGAAATCCCAGCTTGGACGCGATTCTGGACCGCAAGGATCTGGCCGCAGCCAGCGTGACGCGGATCGAGACCCTCGGCTATCACCGCCTCTCCCAAATACAGCGGGTTTGGCTTGAAACCACTTTCGAGCGGATGAGGATTCTTCCCCTTGATGACGCTGTGACCGCTCGTGCCATCACGCTGCGCCAGGAGCAAAAGATGGATCTGGCCGACGCCATCATCGCCGCCACCGCCCTCGTGCATAATATGCCTCTGGTGACGGGGAATGTGGAGGATTTCAGGCATATAACCGCCTTGCGCGTCGTCAACCCGTTCTCCACCGCCAGTTGATGCCTGCTTTACGGCGCCCGGAACGCAACAACGCCCGGCCTCGCCCGGAAAAAAGTTGGCTGACAATCAGTTTTCTATGGCAAAAAGGCCGGGCAGGCCGCACATTAGGGGCTTAGATGCAAAATGAGTAATGTGAAAAAAACCGGGAGCAAGACCGCCGTCCACCGCGAGTTTGTGGTGCTCAACAAGCTGGGCATCCATGCCCGGCCCGCCGCCATGTTTGTCCGCACCGTCAGTAAATTCTCCTGCAGCATCCTGGTCGAAAAGGACGGCGAACAGGTCAATGGCAAAAGCATCATGGGCCTGATGATGCTCGCCGCCGGGCCGGGCAGCAAAATCACCGTTTATTGCGAGGGGGACGACGCCCACCAGGCTCTCGCGGAGGTCGAAGCCCTCATCAAACGCAAGTTTGACGAGGATTGACGCACTGATTTCTCCATTCCAAATTCCCCATTCCCCATTCCCCATTCCCCATTCCCAATCTCATGGCCTCAGACTTCAACATCCAATACGTGGCGCGTCTGGCGCGCCTCTCACTGTCCCCCGCCGAGGAGGAGCAATTGGGCGCGCAATTGGCGGGCATCCTGGGCTACATTGAGAAGCTCAAGGAACTGGACGTCAGCGGCATTGAGCCGACCGCCCACGCCGTGCCGCTGGTCAACGTCTTCCGCCCCGATGTCGCGCAGCCTTCCCTGAGCAACGAGGAAGCGTTGCGCAACGCGCCCGCCAAAGCCAACGGCCTGTTCGTCGTTCCCAAAATTGTCGAGTAAGCGCGCCCGATCCCATGCTCCACCAACTCACCACCTGGCAACTCGCCGCCAAACTCGCCCGCCGCGAAGTCTCCTCCCGCCAGGCCATGCAGGCCTGCCTGGATCAAATCCAGCGCGTGGACGGCCGGCTTCACGCCTTTCTAAGCTGCGACGCCGCCGACGCCCTCGCCCAGGCGGACGCCGCCGACCAGGCTCTCGCCGCAGGGGCGGCCGGCCGGCCGCTGCTCGGCGTTCCCATCGCCATCAAAGATGTCATTGCCGTCCGAGGCCAGCCGCTTCGTTGCGGCTCAAAAATTCTTGGCCAGTTTATTTCACCCTACAACGCCACCGTCGTGGAAAAACTGCAGGCCGCCGGCGCCGTGGTTTTTGGACGTTTGAACATGGACGAATTCGCCATGGGCAGCTCCACGGAAAATTCCGCCTTTGGCGCAACCCGCAATCCCTGGGACACCGCCCGCATTCCCGGCGGTTCCTCCGGCGGTTCCGCCGCCGCCGTGGCCGCCGACGAATGCCTCGCCGCCCTGGGCTCCGACACCGGCGGCTCCATCCGCCAACCGGCGGCTCTGTGCGGCTGCGTCGGCCTGAAACCGACTTATGGGCGCGTTTCCCGTTATGGATTGGTCGCCTTCGCCTCGTCGCTCGATCAGATCGGCCCCTTCGCCAAGGATGTTCGCGACGCCGCGCTGGCTCTGGCGGCGATCAGCGGGCCGGACCCGCGCGACTCCACCAGCGTCCCGCAACCGGTGCCCGACTACGCCGCCGCCCTGAACGGCAACATCAAGGGCCTGAAACTTGGCCTGGCAAAGGAATACATGATCGGCGGCATGGACCCGCAAGTCAGCGCCGCGGTTCAAACCGCTGTCAAGCAACTCGAAAAACTCGGCGCGGAAATCGTCGAAATTTCACTGCCCCACACCGATTTCGCCGTCGCCGCCTATTATATTATCGCCACCGCCGAGGCCAGCGCCAACCTGGCCCGCTTCGATGGCATCCGCTACGGCGCGCGCGTGGACGGGGCGGACCCGACCGACCTCTACGGCAAGACGCGCGGGGCGGGCTTCGGCGCGGAAGTCAAGCGCCGCATCATCCTGGGCACCTACGTGTTGAGCAGCGGCTACTACGACGCCTTTTATTTGCGCGCCCAAAAAGTCCGCACCTTGATCCGACGCGATTTCCTGGATGCCTTTGAAAAAGTGGATGCCATTGTCACCCCCACGACGCCGACGGCGGCATTCCGTCTCGGCGAAAAATCCGGCGATCCGCTGCAAATGTATCTCTCCGACATCTTCACCATTTCCTGCAATCTGGCGGGCATCTGCGGATTGAGTCTGCCGTGCGGTTTCACGGAAAATCCCAAACTCCCCATTGGCCTGCAACTCCTGGGCAAGCCTTTTGGGGAGGAAACCATTTTGCGCCTCGCCCACGCCTACGAGCAGTCCACCGGCTGGCACAAAGAAAAACCGCCCCTCGGTCCCTGAGCCGGTTCGCAAGCGCAGATTTCAATCCCATGCATGCAAATCCGGTTCGCGTTGCGCACCATGCCAATAGCGCAGGATGTCCACGGAATTATTTTGCAGCCCATGATGCAACATGGTTGCGGACAGCATTGATCGGCACGCCCTTGCCGGCCTCAACGTCGCGGACGGCTTCATCGAGCGAACGCAACAGGCGCTCTTCTTCCGAGGCCGTCAACTCCGGCTCGTTTTGGGAATTGAGCCAGAGTTGCAGAACCTTGCGCTCACTGCCCGGAAGCCGGGCGACTGCGTCTTGAATTTCAACCAACGTGCTCATGGCAGTGAGAACTAACGCGCCGTTCCCATTTTGGCAAAAGCCAATTACCGATGGCGACCGTTGACAATTATGTGGAGTCCCTTTGCTTGCTCCGCTTTGCACTGGCAAAGACAAGGAACAATTCCCCGCTCGCACGCTTCATCGAGACCCGTTGGAATCGGGCGGCTTGGGACAGATGTTCGATTCCCGCGCCTCCGGCTAGGGTCGGCGCGGTCCGGCTGCCGAATATGAAGGGGCAGATGGTGAGATGGATTTCCCGCACAAGGCCGGCCTGGAAAAGCGCGGCGTTCAGTTCGCCGCCGCCTTCGCAGAGAAGCCTTTTGACTCCCCACTTTTCCCGCAGCCAGCGCAAGGCGGCGGGCAGGTCGAGTTTGCGCCGCCCGCAGATTTTGACTTCGTCCGCCACCGCGCGAAGGCGGCGCAGGCGGGCCGGTGTGATGCGGGCGGTGGTGAGAACGATAACCGGGGAAAAACGGCGCTGAAAGACCGCCGCGCCGGGGTCAATGGTCCCGGTTCCGCTGACGATGACGCGCAGATTGTATTCCGCCAGGCCGCGTCGGAGGCGCAGACGGCGATATTTGGCCGGCCCCGGCCCCAGGTGAACGGGGAAGGAATCCGCCGTGCGCGCACCGCACATCACGGCGTCGGCGGTGGCGCGCAACTCCAATAAGTGTTCCTGGTCGCGCGGGCTGCCGAAGGGAGTGAAATGGCGGCCGGCCGGCGCGATTTTGCCGTCGGCCGTCATGGCGGCATTGAGAAAGACGAAAGGGAGGGTCGCCATACGTGAATAATACCGATGGGAATATACGATCCGGCCCAGGGTTGCAAGGAACGAGTTGTACCCCTGATCCTCGCCTAAAGCGCACATCTCTCACTCTGGGGCACACGCGCCCTCGCGTGTGGCTGTCGGCGCCCTCGCCGACTGTTTCCGTTCATTCCATAAGAAGTGGATAGGAAGCAAGATGTGGCCGGCGGGGGCGCCGACCCCGACACGCGAGGCGCGTGTGCCCCAGACCACGGCCTTTTCATCGTTAGGCGGGGATTTGGGTTCCCAACCAGGGCTTGACAAAAATTAGAGTCTATGATTAGATAGTCAGCGTGAGGCACGAAGGCACAGTCAACGGGCGCAGCCATCTGCATGGCGGATGGCCGAATGCGGATGGCCGCGAAAAGGCGCAGAAGGTCCAGAGCGGCAAAGCCGCAGCCAAAAGCCTCCCAAATGAATGTCTCGCGCAGAGGCGCAGAGGACGCAGAGATTTCCAATCCTGTTCCGGAGCATTTCTCTGCGCTCTCTGCGCCTCTGCGCGAGAAAACCTTCGCGAAAGCGAGCGATTCGTCCATATAGTGGTATACTGAATTTTGGTTGAGTCGCGCCCGGTTTTGGATCATCATCGCGGGCGAAGCACAAACTATGAAAACCATATACCGGATTCGCATTCCCCTCCTCATTGCGCTCGTTGCCCTCGGCCAATCTTCGCCGGGCCAGGTGGCGCCAACGCTCCGCTTTGAAACCAGGAACCTCCAGGTTCAGGTGGATGAGGTCAACGCCCGATGGTCGGCGCAAGTCAAAGGGACCCCGATGCAGTTGAACGACGTCCACTTCCTTCCGGGCGAAGACGCTTCAGGCTGGACGATCACCAGTTCCGTCAACAATAACGACACCAACATTTACGGCTCGTTCGTCACTGTGACGCTGCACGGGACCAAGCCCGGCCAACTGGATTTCGATTACCAGCTCTCGGCCAGCAAGAGCGGCAATGACATCCTGGTCAGCCTGGGCCGCTCGAACAACACGGGGAAAGAAGTGGACATTGGCGACATGGATTACTTTGTGTCCAATGACGCGCGGCTGGGCGGCACGGTGGACAAATGGATCACGCTGGGGACCTGTTCCCGCAATCGCGACTATTACGACCTTTGGTCGGTCATCAATTTGGTCACGCCCAAGACTTACATGGTCAACCATGTCGTGCGGGACAGCGACACGGGCAACAGCCTGCTGATGGGCCATGTGACGACCGTCAAAGGCGCCTCGCGGTTCGATGTCGCGTCGGTTTGGCTGGGGAAGGGTCCCGACCGGATGCAGGTCCGCGGATATTGCAGCTACAAAATCACCATGCCGGCGGGCAAAAGTTTCGCGGGCGAAAAGCTGCTGATTGACTTCAGCAACGACGCGCTGCGGGCGATGGAGCACCAGGGGGACTTGATCGCGCTGGCCAGCGACGTCCGCCTCAAGGAGCGGCGGCCGATCAACCTGGAGGACATGGATTGGGTGGCCAATGACTACAGCCGGTTCCACGGCTATATGTCCGGCGGCAGCGAGGCGGGCGCGCGGCGGTTCTTTCAGACCAACGGCCTGTTTGATTTCTACTGGGGGATGGGCACGGGCGCCGGCGGGAGTTTTGGAATCTATGGCGGGGGCGGCAGCACGCAGGGGCGCCCCTACCGTCAAAACAACTTTCCGCCGGATTGTTTTCTTCCGATACATACTGTCAAGTATGGCGGCGAAAAGGTCATTGATTTTTCCAATCCCAAGACCGTCCAGATCGAGCGCGACCGGGCGTTCGCGTGGGGGGCGACGGGCGGGACGGGCCGGGCGGAGATGGATTTTGCGGATTGGTGGGACAAGTGGCCGGGGCAGTACGACCCGTACATGACCTCACTGGAAACCTACCACGCGGCGGGCATGCCGTGGCGCGAGGCGGCGGACCAAAAGGCGCCGAAAAAAGTCATCCGCTCCAATATGAACGTGGTGGATCATTCCTACGGAATCGTGGATATAAACCGGACGTCGGAGGACGCCGACGGCGGCTACGAGATGGGCGAGGGCTACAAACATTTGTTGACGGAATCGCTGTATGGCAGCGCGATCCGTTTCTTCTACAGCGGCCGCGTGTTTTGGAACGACGGGGACGGCTTTCACATCTACAAGTTCAATCCCAGTTGGGGAGCGAGCGGGAGTTTCAGCTATGGGGAGGGGAAGGTCAGCGCCAATTTCCATGCCATCGCCTGCAACGTGCTTTTTGTGTCGGAAGCTTTCAACGAGAAGTATCCCGACGACCGGATTGAACTGTTGAAGCGGATCAGCCCGCCGACGATGGATGTCGCCTACCCGGTGGATTTGTTCGTTCACAAGCCGGCCCAGGTCTGGAACATGCCGGTGGAACGGCCCTTTGGGAAATCGTCCGTGCTGGCGGTGTTCAACTATTCCCACACCATGCAGGCCAGCACCAATCCGCCCACGTTCACCGCCACGCTGGACGCCGCCAAAGACCTGCGTTTGGAGGCGGACAAGGAGTACGTCGTCTATGAGTTTTGGAGCAAGCAGCTCATCGGGACTTTCAAGGGAACCTTCGCGACCCGTCCGTTGAAGCCTTACGATTGCGATGTGTACAGCATTGTTGAGAAGCGGGACCGGCCGGTGCTGGTTTCCACCAGCCGGCATGTGCGGCAACTGGCGTTTGACATCAAGGACCTCGCCTACGACAGCCGGCAGCGGATGCTGAGAGGCGTCTCGCGGGCGGTGGCCGGAGATCCCTACCAGTTGCGCATTTTTGTGCCGGAAGGTTTCAGCGCCAAGCGGGTGGAGTTGAGCGACGGCCTTGAGGCGGCGATGAAGACGGAAGGGAATCTGCTGACGGTGGACTACAAAACGGCCACCGGCAAGGACGTGGAATGGAAGGTGTTTTTCTGAGGCAGCCAGGTCCAATATTCCTCTTGCGAACGGCGCGGGGGAAATTAAATTGGTGCCATGAAACATCAGCTTGATTTCGAAAAGCCGATCATTGAGTTGCAACGCAAGCTGGACGAACTCGAAAAGCACGCGGGAAACCCGTCCATGGGCATCCGCCTGGAAGATGAGATCGCGGCGATGAAAACCAAGATCGCGGAAACGCGACGCCAGATTCTCGCCGGCCTGGGCGCCTGGGACCGCGTCAAGATCGCCCGCCACCCCAAGCGCCCCTTCATGCTGGATTACGTGGCGCTGGCCTTCACCGATTTTTCCGAACTGCACGGCGACCGCCTTTATGCGGACGATCATGCCCTGGTGGGCGGTCTCGCCCGGCTGGAAGGCCACCGGGTCGTCGTCATCGGCACGCAAAAAGGACGGGACACCAAGGAGAACATCCGCCGCAACTTCGGCTCCGCCATGCCCGAAGGCTACCGCAAGGCGCTGCGGTTGATGAAGCTGGCCGAGAGATTCAGCCTGCCGGTCATTTCGCTGGTGGACACGCCGGGGGCTTTTCCCGGCGTTGGGGCCGAGGAGCGGCACATAGGCGAGGCGATTGCGGTGAATTTGCGGGAGATGATGTTGTTGGAGACGCCGATGATTGCGGCGGTGATTGGCGAGGGCGGTTCGGGGGGCGCTCTGGGGATCGGCGTGGCGGACCGGGTGCTGATTTTGGAAGACGCCTATTACTCGGTCATCAGCCCGGAAGGTTGCGCCGCCATCCTGTGGAAGGAGCGGTCCGCCGCCGCAAAGGCCGCCGAGGCGTTGAAGATCAGCGCCAAGGACCTGCTCGCCCTGGGGTTGGTGGATGAGATCGTGCCCGAGCCGCCCGGCGGCGCGCACAACGACCCCGCCGCCGCCGCCGCCGCGCTCAAAGCGGCTTTGCTGCGGAACCTGGAAGATTTGATCAAACTTTCCAACGGCGACCGCTTGAAGCAGCGTTACGATAAATTCCGCGCCTACGGCCGTTTTACCGAGAAGATAGAGAAGCCCGCCATGAGCGCCGCGGTGTCCGTGGCGGCCGCTGTGAACCGAGCCATCGAAGAATCGAAAAAAGTCCCGCTGCTGCCGCCGGCCCTTATGCCCTTCGCGGCGGGAAGATCGCCCGCGTCCGCGACGGCCGTCCAGCTTTGATGACGCTCTCTATTTTGACTTTCGAGCCGATCTGCAAGGAGAGAATATGGGGCGGACGGAATCTGGAGACGCTTTACGGCAAGCGCCTGCCGCCCCTTCTGCCGATAGGCGAATCCTGGGAAATCAGCGACCGGCCGGGCGACGAAAGCCGCGTTGCCGCCGGACCGTGGAAAGGCAGGACGTTGCATCAAATCCTGGAGGAGCGCCCGGAGGAATTGCTGGGGCCGCTTCCGGAGCGGCCCAAACGGTTCCCGCTGCTTGTCAAGATCATTGACGCCCGCGACAGGCTTTCCTTGCAAGTTCATCCGCCCGCCCTCCAGGCCGCGCAACTGGGCGGGGAGCCGAAAACGGAAATGTGGTACGTCGTCCAGGCCGGGCCGGCGGCGGAGTTGTACGCGGGATTGAAGCGCGGGGTGACGCGCGCGGAATTTGAAAAGCAACTGGCCGCGGGCGCTGTCGCCAACTGCTTCCACCGCATTCCGGTCAAAGCCGGCGACGCCCTGTTCCTGCCCAGCGGACGGGTTCACGCCATTGGAGCGGAGACGATGATTTTTGAGATTCAGCAGAACTCCGACACCACCTACCGCGTGTTTGACTGGAACCGGGTGGATGCGGCCGGCCGTCCGCGCCGGCTTCATTTGGCGGAGTCGCTGGCCAGCATTGACTTTGCCGATTTCGAGCCGCCGTTGCTGCCGGCGGCGGCTTCGCCGGGCCATCCCGGAACCATCCGCCCGCTGGTGAAGGACCCGCTTTTCCAGGTCAGTCTGCGGCGTTTGCAAGCCGGCGACGCGCTGGCCTTGAGCGGCGGGCGGATGCGCATCCTGGGGGTGGTGGAAGGCGCGTTGCGCGTCAAGGCCGGCGGCGAATCCACCGCGTTGGCGGCGGGCGGATTCTGCCTGGTCCCGGCCTGTTGCGGCGAGGTGGTGGCGGAGGCGGCGCGCAGGATAGATTTCGGGAACCCCTCTCTCCGGCTCTCTCCCCGCAAGCGGGGAGAGAGAGGAGGGCGCGGAGAGTTTTGTCCTGCGCCCGCGGAGGCGGAGGGCGGCGTTGCGTTCTTGCAAGTTGAATTGGGCTGAGCCATCCTGCGCGGGGAATCTGACCGACAATGAAATCGTTCCTTCAACAGTGGCTCATCACAACGCTGGCGGTTATCGTCGCCATCCAGATTGGAAGCGGCATCACCTATCAGACCCCGATGGGCCTGCTGACGGCGACGCTTCTGCTGGGCCTCCTCAATGCGGTGGTGCGTCCGGTGCTGATTTTCTTCACGTTGCCGCTGGTGGTCCTGACGCTGGGCTTGTTTATTTTTGTGATCAACGCGTTGTTGCTCTACTGGGTGGGCCATCTCCTCAAGGACTTTCATGTGGCCAGCTTTTGGGATGCGCTATGGGGTTCGGTCATCATCAGCGTGGTGACAATGCTGCTTAATAACCTGCTGGGCACCAACAAGTCCCACGTCAAATTCCGCCGCTCCACAATGCGGCGCCCGCCCCGCCCGCCTCCTTCCGACGGCGGCGGGCCGATGATTGATGTATAACACCCTGTCAATCTTTAACCCGGTATGCCGCCCGCAAGATCGGGATTCCATTCCGGGTGAACGTCCGTTCAAAATCGGTCGTCAGGCCGTCGAGCGCGGGCGGGGTATCGGTCTCTTGAAAAAATGGCGAGGCGCCGAAGACCGCGCGCATAATCGCGAAATAATCGGCGTCATCGGTGCGCAGATAGACCGCGCCGCCGGGAACGAGCGCCTGCCGGGCGGAGTTGGCGAAACGTTCGTTGATGAGCCGGCGCCTGTGTTGTTTGCGTTTGGGCCACGGATCGGGAAAGTAGATGTGAATGGCCCGGGCCGAATGCGGCGGCAGCAGATACTCCAGGAAATAAGACGCCTCAATGCGCACGCAACGCAAATTGGCCAGGCCGGCCCGGCGCCCTTTGCGGTCCATTTTGCGCAGGCGTCCGAGCAGGCGCTCGACGCCGATCAGGTTGATTTCCGGGTGGCGGGCGGCGCGGTCCACCAGAAAGGAGCCGTCGCCGCTGCCTAATTCCACCTCCAGGGGTTGAATGCGCGGGAACATATTGGGCAGATCGAGCCTCTCAATAATGCCGGGGAGCGCATGGATGAGGCTGGCGGGCGGCGGAACCGGAGAGTCGGCCACGGGTTTCATAGGCGGATTATTTTGAAAACATTGTCTTGTGCTATAGAACGGAAATGAGTTAGAAACAATGCGGAAAAGGATGGACTCTCCGGAATGAACAAATTGGTTTGCAAGTTAATTGACCGCCTGGTGATGCGCGCCGCCGCCTCGCGCATGCCCCGTCCGACCGGGGCTGACCCTCATGCCGACGAGGCCCGGCGTCTGTTGGAATTCCCGGATTTCTTCGGGGAAAAGACGCCGCTGCCGAAGATTTCGTTCACCGGCGGGAAGAATTTTCAATTCCCTTCGCCCGTGTCCACGGACTGCCAGGTGAACAACGTGGTTAAAGGGCGGATGTCGCGTTGCGGCAAGCATTGGAGGAAACGGCCGGCGGTGGTGCTGTTGCACGGTTGGAACGACCGTTGGGGTTATCGCTACCGCTTCCCCTGGCTGGCGCGGTACTTTGTCCACCGCGGCATCAACTCGGCCATGTTTGAATTGCCCTATCATTACCAGCGCCGGCCAACCGAGGGAGAGCCGCGCAGTTTTGTTTCCGAGGACATCGGGCGGACGATGGAGGCGGCGCATCAGGCGCTGGCGGAAGTCAACGCGATGGCCAACTGGCTCCTGGCGCAAGGCTGTCCGCGGGTCTCCTTGCTCGGCTTTTCTCTGGGGGCCTGGCTGGCGGGCTTGGCGGCCTGCCACAATCCCAGGATTCTCTGCGCCGTCTTGATCACTCCGGTTTCCCGCATGGATCGGATGATTGACGAGACGCCCTTCTGCGAACCGCTGCGCCGGGCGCTGAAAAGCAACCCGATGAATTTGGCGCGTTTGAATCTGGCCTTCCACAAACCCAAATTGACCCGGGGAAATATGTTGTTGGTGGTGGCCGAGCACGATTTGTTCGTGCCGGCGGAAACCAGCGAGGAACTTTGGGGCGCCTGGGGCAATCCCGAACTCTGGAGCCTGCCGCAAGGGCACATCACTATCCTGGGCTCCTCCAGCGTGATGAGACGGGCCGGCAAGTGGATTAGCCTGCGCCTGAAGATTCCGGAACCGTATAGTGAGGGCATCCGCCCGGACCAGGTTCTGCAATGAACCTAATTCTCAATCAGCCCTTCCGAATGTTCATGCGTTCCGAAATCCGCTTGGAGATGTATGGGCTTGCTTCGAGGGAAAAACGCAGCGGCAAATCCGCCGCCCTAGCTACCCCGATCCGTCCCGTCGCAACCACCGGTCCGCGCCGTCGGCGGAAGCGGAGCGCGTCCGGATGGCGGGCCAGCAGCAACGGCGACCCGGCGTCGCACAAGTCGGCGCCGTCCAGCTCCCGCCGGATGTCCAGGGCCGCGCACAGTTTTCCCGGCCCGTTTGTCAACTGAATGTCGGCGCGGCCCGGCCGGTTCCGGCGCAGAATCTCCAGGCCAAACTCCGCTTCCACCGCCCGGATCAGCACCGCCTCCGCCACTCCGGCGCGGCGGCAAACCGCGTTGACGCAAAAGTGGTTCCCGTAAATGAAATAAATGTATGCCCGCCCCGGCGGCCCGTACATCGCGCCGTTTCGCGCCGTTTCGCCCGCGAACCCGTGCGAGGCCGGGTCATCCCGCAAATAGGCTTCCGTCTCCACAATCGGCCCGCCGCAAAAACCGTCCGCCGTCCGCCGGATGAGCCAATGGCCGAGCAGCCGCCGCGCGACCACCGCCGCCGAGGGCGCGAAAAAGGAGCGGGGCAGCGGAGTGAACTCTGTCATCATTGCAAAATGCAAAATGCAGAATGCAAAATGAAGAAGAAAAATGTCCGGCTTTTTGCGTTTCCTGACATAATTGAGTGAATGGCCAACCTGGATGACATGGATCTGGTGCGCGAATACGCCGCCGGAAAATCCGACGATGTCTTCGCCACAATAGTGGCGCGGCACATCAACCTGGTTTATTCGGCGGCACTGCGGCAGTCGGGCGATGCCCAGCAGGCGGAGGAGGTCACGCAGGCGGTGTTTCTGATTCTCGCCAGAAAAGCCGCGAGCCTGCACCGCGATACAATCCTCTCGGGCTGGCTTTATCAGACCGCGCAATTCACGGCGGCCAACGCGCGCCGGGCCGCCATCCGCCAACATCGCCGCGAACAGGAGGCGCAAGTGCAGTTCATGCAAGACAACCCACCCGATGATTCCTGGCGCCGGCTCGCCCCGGTGCTGGAGGATGCCATGTCCCGCCTCGGCCAAAAGGAGCGCGACGCGATCATTCTGCGCTATTTTGAGAATCGCACGGTCGGCGAAGTCGCCGTCGCGTTGCGTGTCAATGAAGCCGCTGCACAAAAGCGCGTCAATCGCGGCACCGAAAAGCTGCGCAAGTTCCTCCTCAAACGCGGCATCCCCATTTCCGCCGCGGTCCTCAGCGCGGCCATCGGGACAAACGCAGTTCAAGCCGCGCCCGCTGCGCTGGCCTCGGTCGTGGCCGCCACGGGCGCCGTTGGGGGCGGTTCGACTTTGGCGCTCACCAACACCACGCTCAAACTCATGGCCTGGGCAAAAGCGCAAACCGCCGCCTGGATTGCCGCCGCCGCGCTCGGCGCGACCGCCACCGCGACCATCGCCGTCGAGGCCGTGGCCGCTCCGGCGCGGCCCCACGTTCAATTTGAAGGCGAGGGATTTCTTCTGCACAGAAATCTCGACCAGGAGGGAACGGTCGGGTTAACCTGGACGAACTATTTCAAAGTAACGGTGCGCGATGGAGAATGGCGCATCGTCACCCAACGAGCCAACCAGCAACCCGATTTCTCAGAGGCGGGCTACGATGGCAGCGAGTTGATCAGGGTCATTCATTATGACAACTTCCAGAGAGAACAAATACGGCAGGGCGGTGTCGTGGGAATAACGGTCGGCGCCAACACCGCCGGCGCCGATGTGCAGTATTCTCCCATCCCCTATTTGTATGGGAACGACGGAATGGTCCCCGTTTGGTTTGCCTACGCTTCGCAGTGTTATCTTGATAAAGCGCGCCCCGGATACCTGTCACCCCTCTTCGAGCCTGGCGACTCTTCCGCCCCGGATGTCGCCCTGGTTCGCATGGGCTACGAACAAAAGGCGCAACTGACGCGGCGCGCCGCCCCGCCCGGCCTGCCGGAGCGCGCGGTCTTCTCTAATGACGGCGGGGGCAGGAAGATTCGGGGTCTGGCCGCAGGGGCTGCCCCTGTCAACCAGACGTTCACCAATTGCATCTTCCAGGCGCTGGCGTTCACTAATCTGGCAGGCACGGATATCCCGGCACACTTCACGATTTCCTATTTCAGGGAAAAGACCGGGGGCGCGAGCGCCAGCGAGATTTATTGCTACTACGAATGGGATGTTCATTTGACGAACCTTTCGTCAAACATTTCGCTGACCCGCTTCAAGCCGGAATCTCCACAGGGCATTGACTCCGTCCAGGACTACCGATTCTGCGGCGACGATCTCTATATTCCGATGATATGGTATTACCTTACCAACGCAGACTGGCTCACCCCTTTGCAGGCCAGGAACTTGCCGGACTACCAAAAAGAAGCCGCGCAAGGTCCCCGGCATGCCGCCTCTCAGGCAAAAAGCGACGGGTTGCTGGATTCGGAGGGAAAACGCGCGGACCGCCAGGCCCGTTCCGTGGCGGATGGCTTGGCGAACATCTTTGGCAGCACGGAAGCAAAGCGCGCTGACCGCCAGTTCCACGCCTCCTTCCATCCCCTCAATTATCCGCACAGCCTCCAAAAGCAGCGTTACCCAACCTCCATTCTCCTCGCCTTCCTGCTCGCCGGGGCCGCGCTCCTTTGCGCCTTGCTCCTGCGCACGGCCGCCCGTCGCGCAACTCCACCGCCGAAATGAGTTGCCTCGTATTCCCGCACTTGCGTGTCAGCATTGGAGCGGTTAAGCTCCTCCTGTGCTGATTGCAATCCATGATGACGTTCTGCGCGGGCTGGATTTGACGGAAGACCAAGCCCGGCTTGACCTGGCATTGGGACTTTTCATAGATCAACGCGTCACGCTGGGACGGGGTGCTGAAATCGCGATGATGACCCAATCCGAGTTTCTTAAGGAACTCGGCCGCCGGGGGATTCCCGTTCATTACGGCGTGGAAGACTTTCGCGCCGACCTGCGCACCCTTGAGACATTGAAAACGAAATGATCGTTGTCAGCGATACATCGGTCATCACAGCCCTGCTTCACGTTGGCCGGCATGCCCTGCTTCAAGACTTGTATGAAATCGTTTTGATTCCAGAAGCGGTTCACCAGGAATTGACCCGTTCCCATCCGATCTTGCCCGAGTTTTTGGAAGTGCGCCCAGCCGCAGACCGGGCAAAGGTGGCGCGGCTCACGACAGATCTGGATTTGGGCGAAGCAGAAGCCATCGTTCTGGCGTTGGAAACCAACGCTGACCTCTTTCTCATTGATGAAAGACTCGGACGGCTCGTGGCATTGCGCGAAGGGCTTGCCATCACCGGTTTAATGGGTGTCCTGGTGGTCGCCAAACGCAGAAACCTCATTCCCTCAGTGCGCGATTTGGTGGGACAGATCGAGACTGAGGCGGGCTTCCGCGTTTCAGATGCAGTCAAGCGGGAGGCGTTCCGCGCAGCAGGTGAATAGTATCAACAGTCCCCGGCGGAGCGGGCACATGAAATTCCTCCGCGTGGTAGGAACTTCGCACCATCGGGCCGCTGGCGACGTGGATGAAACCAAGTTCTTCGGCCACCGTTTTGTAATGCGCGAACCGTTCCGGGGAGATGTACGCCACCACCGGCATAAGGCGCAGGGTCGGTTGCAGATACTGGCCCAGCGTCAGCATGTCGCACCCGGCGCGGCGCAAGTCGCCCAGCGCGGCGAGCAGTTCCTCCTCGCTTTCGCCCAGCCCCAGCATCAATCCGGACTTGGTCACGATGGCCTGTCCGCCCCAGGCCTTCACTTTGCCCAGCACGCTCAGGGAACGGTCGTAAGTGGCGCGATGGCGGACGGCGGGGGTGAGACGGCGGACAGTCTCCAGGTTGTGATTGTAAATGTCGGGACGGGCGGCAAGGACGGACTTAATCGAGTCGTCCTTGTCAAGAAAATCCGGGACCAAAACTTCAATGACGGTGCCGGGATTGAGCGCGCGGATTTTTTCGACCGTTTGGCGGAAATGGCCGGCGCCGCCATCGGGCAGATCGTCGCGGGCCACGGCGGTGATGACGACGTGTTTGAGTTGCAGGCGGCGGGTGGCTTCGGCGACGCGGTCCGGCTCGCCGGCGTCCAAGGGGAGGGGCTTGGCGGTGCGGACGGCGCAGAAGGCGCAGGCGCGGGTGCAATGATCGCCGGCGATCATGAAGGCGGCGGTGGCCTTGCTCCAACATTCCCAGTGGTTGGGGCACTTGGCGCTCTGGCAAACGGTGTGGAGCTGGAGTTCTTCCAGGAGCGCGCGGGTCTGGCTGAAGCCGTGGTTGACCGGCAGTGGAAAGCGGAGCCATTCCGGCAGCCGTGGGCGGGATTGGGGCGGTGCGCCCGTTGCGTTCATGTTGATCTTGCTCCTAATCTTTCTCGTAATCTTAATCTTAATCTCTCCCAATATCTTAATCTTACTCTTGATCTTAATCTCTCCCAATGTCTTATTTCAAGCGCTCTAACGCACCCGCCAAAACTGGTTAGCTGCGCTTATGTCTGCCATAAATGCGCCTTTATTGCTTGCGGGATAGAGAAGGAGGTTTTAGTGTGCTTGCGGGTCCGTGCATAGTGTTGTCGTGCGCTTGATTGTGAGCGGCCCAAGATTACGTCCTTGAAAACCTGCGAGCATTGTTTCAGCACCAACGAAGATTCCGCTTCGGCCTGCGCGCGTTGCGGCGGTCAACGCTTTAAAGAAGAGCTGAATGTCCCAGCCGGCGGCGAGAAGGAGGTTTTTGGCTGGATTGCCAGAGGATCGGAGGGACGTTGGAGGGCGGAAGATGCCGGCCTCGATTTGCAGGATTTGATGGTCAAACCTCCAAGTCTTCCCTTGGAAATGGCGGGAGCCTTTAAAGTTCGGACGCCGAACGGCAACGGCAAGGAAGGAAGCACCCTCTTTGACAGCGACAAAAAGGGAGGATCGGGAACGCTCCGGATTGGAAGAGATGATGTTGCGTTAAGGGACACGGTTACGTTGGAGCACAAACCCGGCGGGCGGATTGCAGCCGGATGCTTAATGGCGTTATCAGCACTGATGCTGCTGGGCGCCTTGATCGCTCCCCAGGGCCCGGAGGGCGTTCAGCTATTCGTTGTCATCCTCGCGGTGCTTCTGTTCGCCGGAGCGATTGTCGGATACTTGGTGCGCTACCGGCAAGGTGTGCCGGATGGGGTCATGACTCCTTTGACCAAGAGCCTGGTCTCCTTCTTGCTGGCGGGAGTGACCGGCGTTTCGCAAAGCGGGATTGATTTCGCCGCGCATTTTGGCGGGTTGCTTTCGGGCTTGATCTTTGGATTCATGGCGGCTCGGCCTCTGGATCTGGCGCAACGGCAGGCTGTCACCTGGAAAAGCGTTTCCCTGCTGGGCGCTTCGATGGCGACTGTCATTGCGGTATGGGTTTCACAGTTGCCGCCGCTTGGGATGGTCACGGCCCAGTTCATTCGTCGGGGCCAGGGAAACAGCGCGCCCGTAACCCCCGCTGACGCACTGTCGAAGACCAACGCGCAAGCTGTGGCAGAGGCGATTCGAATCCAAATGAATTTCTCGCGACTGGGCAAGGATACACTTATCAACCAGGCCCATGCGGACATAAGGTCAAACCAAGTCACCCTCATCGCCGATATTGCTGACGCCGTTATCGGGTGCGATACAGCGCTGTGTCTGCTGGGCAGCGCCGACAATCGCCCGTCGTTTGATACCACAGCCAGCCGCATCCAGGCCGATTGCTCGTCCGTCAGCACGAACAGCAGCGCGTTATCCGAGGCTGCCGACTCGTGGAGAAGGCGAACGCAAGCCGGCAACCAAAAACTCGATGCCAAGACCGTTGACCAAATCACCAAAGTGGTGGCGGTTGATTTGCGGTATGATGAAAAGGCCGTTCAGATGCAGGAGAAGATCGCTCAGGCCGGCGCGGCGTACGTCGGCGACACAACCAATTTGATTGGCTTCCTGGACGCGCATTGGGGGGAATGGCGTCAGGACGCCGACAACACCCCGGCATTTGGAAACCCCGGTCTGGCCGCCAGTTACACAGCCCAACGACAGCAATTCCAGAAGGCAAACGACAACCTGGAAAACCTCCTGCTATCACCCAAACAAATCGCCTTGTTGCGCCAGTTCAAAACAATGACGGCAACAAATGCCCCCCTCGCCCGGGCCTTCGCCGCCGGCATCGCAATGGGGAGGGCCGGCAAGAATGGGGATGCCGCGCAGATACGTCAAGCCATGTCCGCCACGGAAACAAGGCTCCGTGCCCTTGCGCTGAAACTGGACTCCGCCCTGGCCGATTGCACCAACTCTTTTGATTTCAAAGGCCTCACAACGCTGGATCAATATCGGGCCAGGAAAAAACTTGCCGACGACGCTTGCGCCATCCTGGGCGAATTTGCGACCGCTTCAGGAGAACCACTGCAATGGGCGCGGAGCCAGTTCGCCGCCGCGGGCGTGGACGTTGCCTTCGCAGAGCCATTTCTTGAACAAATCTTTGACCCGGCCCAACTATCCGTAGCAGACGGCGGCAAGGGAAAACAACTCGGAGAGGCGTTGGCAACCTATGTTCAGAACGTGACGAATCTGCACGCCCTTTTGTTGGCCAATTGGGGCCGGTGGCAGGTCAACCCGCCCAACGCGGTCCAGTTTTCAACTCCGGCCCTGGACACGGCCTATCGCAGCAATGTGGCCGGCATGGCTGCCGCCGGTAAATCACTGGCGGTGTGGGTTCAGAACAGCTTCGGCCTTTCAGTTTCAGGGCTGTCTCCTTTATTGTTCCCACGATTTCACGGGCGCCTTGGACGATTTTCGCAAGGTGCTGGAGTTGGATTCCTCCCATGATTCCGCCCGTTTCCGGATCTGGCTCATTCGCGCGCGGCAAGGCGACGCGGAGGCGGCCACGACGGAGTTGCGAACTTATCTGGCCGACCGCTTCCCCGGCAAGCCGGACGACTGGATTGCCAAAATCGGCCGCTTCCTCGCCGGGCAACTGGCTGAACCGGACTTTCTGGCCGCGGCCAAGAATGCGGATCACAAGAAAGAGGCCGGACAATTATGCGCCGCTTATTTTTACGCGGGTTCAAAACGCCTTGTGGCGGACGACAAGGCCACGGCCATGGATTATTTCCAAAAATCCATCGCCACAGATCAAAATGCCCTCCTGGAATATACCGGCGCGGTGGCGGAGCTGATGTTTTTGAAAGCGCGGAAAAACTAGACCGGAATTGCTCGACTTCACGCGGCCTCTGGGTTAGCTTGCGTTTAAAAGGGCGCCGTGCTCTTAAGAAAGGCCGTCCATGAAAAAGTTGCTCTTCCAGCTCATGCTGCTCGCCGGGTTGATGGCCTGGGGCGCGGCGGGTTGCTCCAACCAGGAGATTGACACCGCCAAACTGCAAACCGCCTTCCAATCCGCCCCGCCGGACGTGCGATCCTTTCTGGACACCGGCGTCGCCGCGATCAGCGCCGGCAAGTTCTCCGACGCCTTGCCCGCCTTGCAGCATGTGGCGTTCACCGCCCAAATGACCAAGGAGCAGCGTCTTGTCCTGAGCGACACGATCAAGAAGGTGGAAGCCAAAGCCAAGTGATGGCCGCCTCCTCAAACGCCCCCTGTTTTAATTCGCCGGCGGGCCTTTCATCTGCTATATTGCATTAAAGGAGATTCCTGAATCAGCATGAAAGCAAGACGACATGGCTTCACCCTCATCGAGTTGTTGGTGGTCATCAGCATCATCTCGATTCTGGCCAGCATGTTGCTGCCCGCCCTGGGCAAGGCGAAGGAAAAAGCCATTTCGATGTATTGTCTCAATAATCTTCGCCAAGTCGGCACAGCCATGATGATGTACGGGGACGATTACAACGAGCGCCTCCCTCTTTCCGCCACCCACATCGCCTCCCAAGGCATGGGCGGCTGGACCAACAACCCGGCTCCGTGGATGGCGGCGATACAGACCGGCAACACCAACGTCTTGCGCTGCCCGGCGTTAAACGCAAAATACCATCAGTCCGGCTTCAGTTACTTCATGGGGGCGCGCGGCTTTTCCGAACTCAGCTTCCCGCCCGCCCCCGCCAGCGTCATCTTGTCCGCGATCAACACGCCCTCCACTTACATTCTCTCCGGCGACTGCAATTATCCTTCCGACCCGGCGAACGCCGACCTGAACAACAACGACGTGGACACCCTGTTTACCAATCTGCCGCCGCCCATCCACAACAACCGCGTCAATGTTCTTTTCGCCGACGGCCATATCAAGAGCTACACCAAGTTCACCCCGGGCGAAATGACCTTCTCCGCCAACACCACCGGCATTTCCTACAGCGGCGATTGAGAACCCGCCCCCTCCGGTTCCAGCCGCATCGGCCTGTCGTGGTCCAAATACTCCGCGCAGACCCGGAAGAAATCCGCCCGGGTGGCGGCGCGCCGGATGTCATGCAAAAAAGGTCCCGGCGGCTCCAGGCCCTCGCCGATGTAGTTCATGAACTTCTTCAGCCGTTGCACCCGGGCCGATTCCCGCGCGTCCGCCGTGGTCTGCGCCTCCCACAATTCGGCGACGTAGGCCAGCACATCCCGGCCGGTGGGCAGCGCCGGGGCTGCGCCGCGCGCCCGCTGCCGGATCTGGCCGAAGAGCCACGGATTGCGAATGACTCCCCGCCCGATCATCAGGCCGCGCGCCCCCGTTTCCGCCAGGACGCCCAGCGCCTGCTCCGGGCCGTGGATATTGCCGTTGGCCAGCACCGGGCAGGCCAGTTGGCCGGCGGCGCGGGCAATCAGGTCGTAACGCACGCCCGGCCGATACATCTGTTTGACAGTCCGCCCATGCACCGTCACGAGATCCACGCCATGTTTGGCAAACAGCGCCAGCAACGCGTCAAAACCCTCCGCCGACTCGTAACCGATCCGCGTTTTCACCGTTAACGGCACAGCGACCGCCTCGCGCAACGCACCGAGGATGGCGTCTATTTTGGCCGGTTCCCGCAGCAGGCCGCCGCCGGCCCCTTTGCGGCAAACGATCGGAGCGGGGCAGCCCAAATTCAGGTCAATCGCCGCGACCGGATACCGCTGCAAGGCGCGCGCGGTGCGCGCCAGAGCGCGGATGTCGCTGCCGATCATCTGGGCGATGACCGGCCGGCCGGTGGGGTTTTGCGTGATCGAATCGAGTATGTATCTCTCCGGTTTGGAATCGGCGTGGACGCGGAAGTATTCCGTCCAATAGAGATCGGCCCCGCCGTGCCGTGCCATGACGCGCCAGAAGGCCAGATCCGTCACATCCTGCATCGGGGCCAGCGCCAGGAGCATCTCCCCGCCCCGGAGCGGGGATTGGAGGCTTTCAGGCGGTTTCATTATAGAAAAGCTTGCATAATCCCGGCGCAATCGTCAGTATTCCAATGCGCGAAAGCACAATAAATAGAAAGACCGCAAATGCACGATGAAAAAGGCTTGTTCTTGGTTTGCCGGAAAACCGGCAAAATTGTTGGCATCAACCGCAACTGCGGCTGGGCCGGTTGGCTCTTCCCCATCACGGGACTGGCCGCGTTAACCTGGTTCCTGGTGCGCGTCATACCCAAGCCCTCCCGGGCGGCTTATCCGTGCCAGCGGGTGGGCGCGCCCATTGCGCTGGGAGGCATCGTGTACTTGCTCAGTTTGTGCGGCTTGGTCTCTGCCTGGCGCCATGCCCGGAAGTTCATCCGCCAGCACCGCTTCGCGCTGGCGAGTCTTTGCGGGGCGATCGGGCTGGCTTGCGCCTCGGTCGTCGTCCAGCGCAACGAAGCCATCGCGCTCGCGGAGAACACCGGGACATTCACGCCGTCGGACGGTCCCAATCAGCCCATCGGCACCGCGCGCGGGATCAACCCGGGCCGTGTGGCCTGGGCCTACGACCTGAGCGCCTGCAATTGGGACGGCACTTCCAAGTACTGGTTCTCCAGCAACTTCAATGACCAGGTCAAGATCACCAAAATGATGAACGAAGTCATCTGCTCCGTGGCAGGCCAGTCCGCCGTGAGCAACGCCTGGGACGCCTTGTTCAAATTCAAGAACGGCGGAACCCCGTACGTCAAAGGCGAAAAAATCGCCGTCAAGGTCAACCTCAACAACAACGGCAAGACCAACAGCAATATAATTGACGCCTCGCCACAGTCCGTCTATGCCTTGCTCGACGGCCTGGTCAATCAGTTTGGCGCCAATCAAGCCGACATCACGATCTGCGACCCCGCCAGGGAAAACCAGTGCGGGGCGGTGCTGGCCTATTGCAAAGGCGCCTTTCCGAACGTCATCTATAACACCAAATTGGGCGGCTTCACGCCCAAAGCCTTCTCCTACTCCGCCCCCGGGCCGACGGAAACCTCCATGTCAACCACCATCGTCAACACAAAATACCTGATCACCATGGCCATCTTGAAGCGCCATTGCACCCCGTCCGAAACGTATCACGATCCCTCGGACAAGACGGATTACGGCAACGCCTCGGTCACGATGATCTTCAAGAGCAATTGGGGCAACATCGGCAATGACCGCGGCCGCCAGCATGATTTCCTCCATGACTGGGCTTTCCCGTTGGCGAGCTACGATCTACTGGTGGACATGTACGGCAGCAAGAACATTGACGGCAAAACCGTCCTGAACATCCTCGACGGCCTCTATTCCGGCGACCGCTGGAACAGCCAGCCGCACAAGTGGCAAATGCCGCCCTTCAACGGCCACTGGCCCTCCAGCTTCTTCGCCTCGCAGGACCCGGTCGCCATCGAATCGGTGGGACTGGACTTCCTGAGATCGGAAATGCCGCTCATCAAGAACGCCGACCACCATCTCCGTGAAGCCGCCCTGGCTGACAAGGCCCCCTCCGGCATCGTCTATAAGCCGGACGGCGTTCCGCTCAAGAGCCTCGGCGTGCATGAATTCTGGAACAACGCCACCGACAAACAATACAGCCGCAACCTCGGCACCGGCAAAGGCATTGAATTGGTTACCATCAAGCCGGGCGCCGCCGCCGCCGACAACAACGACCCCGCTGGCGAAAGCTCCTACGCGGATGGCAGGGCGAAGCTCCCGCTGAGCCGAGCCATCAACAACCCCTAACCCGGATATTTCATGCTAAGCACGAGACGCCAACAGTCTGGAGCGCCGACTTGCAGTCGGCTTTACGGTCACGATGACACTGAAAGCCGATTGAAAATCGGCGCTCCGAATCCGAAACTGTGAAATTTCCGCGCTAACCGTTTGCCGTCAACACTAACAATCATTGACTCAACATGAAAAGCCCATTCCTGAAAACCGCCCTGGCCGCCGTCTGCGCCGCCTTGACCTTGAACGCCTATTCAGCCGGCATGGCCCCCGCCGCCGCTGATTTCCCCAAAGCCGGCCTGGAACTCTGGCTCTCCGCCGGACAGGTCGAGCAGACCGACGGCGCGATCACCGTCATCAAGGACCTCAGCGGCAGCGACAATCCCGCCAAGCGCGATGCTCCCGCGTCCACCCCGGCCGCCAATCCTTCAGTTACCACGGACGCCGCCAGCGGCCAGCCGCTCCTGCATTTCACCGGCGCCAATGTTGCCTTTGGCTTCAACCGCCTCACCAACATCCTCACCGCCTTCTGGGTCGTGAGCAAAGACCCCGCCTCCTTCGGCCAGAAAAGCGAGAAATTCGTCCTCGGCGACAAGTCGGGCAACGACTTCCACGCCGGCTGGACCGACGACACCATCTTCAACACCGACGTCAACCCTCAACACCTTTCCAAGTTCCTGAAAGATGGCAAGACCTGGCTGAATGGAAAGCCGATGGACGCCACCAAGACGCCCTTCCCCAAACAACTGTGCGTCATCTCCATCGTCAGCGCCGGCCCCGTCTGCGCCAGCCAACTGGCCCGCGACCGCAACATGTCCGGCCGCAGTTGGCAGGGCGACATCGCGGAAATCCTGCTCTACAACACGGCGCTCTCCGACGCCGGCCGCCAGGCCGTGGAAAAATACTTGACCGACAAGTATAAGATCGCAAGGACTCCGCCCGCGCCGGCGACGGATCTCCATTTTGTGCCTTCAAGTTCCTCCCAGCCCGCCCCCGGCGCCGCGGCTCCTCCCGCAGCCCGGCCGATTCCGGTCAGCGTTCAGTTCATGTCAGGCGGCGCAGAGGCGCTGCCGGGCAACGGCCTGTCCCAGCACCCCTTCCTTTACGCGGGCGAATGGGATACGCGCAAACCCCTCCAATCCATGTTCCTCGTCCGCGGCGGCAAAGTCGTCTGGCATTATTCCATTCCCCTCCACAACGCCGCGGGCGGCATCCAGGAGTTCGATGACGCCACCCTGCTCTCCAATGGCAATATCATTTATTCCTGCATGTCCGGCGTGGGCGAAATTTCTCCCGAAAAGGACGTCCTCTGGCAATACCAGGCCCCGGCCGGCACCGAAATGCACTCCATCCAATCCATCGGCAAGGATCGCGTCCTGGTCATGCGCAACGGTAATCCCGCCGTCGCCATGATCTTCAACACCGCCAGCAACAAGCTGGAAAAGACCATCCCCATCCCGACCACCGTCACCAACACGCATGGCCAATTCCGCCACATTCGCATGACCCCAACCGGCACCATCCTGGTCGGGCACATGGGCGAAGGCAAAGTGGTCGAATACGATCAGACCGGCAAGGAAGTCTGGTCCTGCAAAGCCGAGCACGTCTGGGAGGCCATCCGGCTGAAAAACGGCAACACCCTCCTCAGCGGCGACGCCAGCCAGTACGTTCGCGAAGTCAATCCCAAGGGCGAAACCGTCTGGGAACTCACAAAGGCGGATGTCAGTTTCAAGCTCGGCAACATCCAATGCGCCAACCGCCTGGCCAACGGCAACACCGTCATCTGCAATTGGATCGCCGGCGACAACGACACCTCCAAGTGGCCGGGCACCGTGCAAGTCTTCGAAGTCAACCCCGCCAAGAAGGTCGTCTGGGAATTGTCCTCCTGGAAAGACCCCGACCTGGGGCCGGCCACCAGCATCCAGCTCCTCGACGAACCCGGCGCCCCGGAAGATCAGCAGCGGTAATTTCCCCCGGGCTCTTCGACCTCTTAATTCCAAATTCCTATGAGAAGTTTGTGCTATTTCCATACCCCGGCAGGGCGGCGCTCCAGCGGAGCTGCCGCAACAACCATCGCCCTTCTCGCCCTCTTCGCCTCGCCCCTCGGCGCCCCGCCAACCCGCGCCGCCTCCTCCCCGCCGCTTCCCGAAGGCTGGGTGACGATCCACTCCAAGGGGCAGAGTTTCATCATGGGCCAGGAATTTCCCGGCAAACGCTGGACTTACACCTTCCCCGCCCACCCGGTTTCCTTCACCTACGATTTCGCCTTGTGCGCCACCCAGGTCACCCAGGCCGATTACAAAAAAGTCGCCGGCGTTAATCCCACCCTCCATCCCGGCAACGACCTCCGGCCCATTGACAACGTCTCCTGGTTCGACGCCGTCCTCTACTGCAACGCCTTGAGCAAGCGGGACGGACTGGACGCGGTCTATACCTATTCAGATGTCAAAAAGAACGCCACCAACCAGGTCACCGACCTCCCCGGACTTTCCATTGACATCAAGAAAAACGGTTATCGCCTGCTGACCTCCGCCGAATACGAATTCGTCCAGCGCGCCGGCACCACCAACACCTGGTTCTTCGCCGCCACCGACGCGGACCAGAAAAACGCCACCAACTATGGCTGGTGCGAACTCAACGCCACCGACAAACACACCCACCCCGTCGCCCAGCTCAAGCCCAACAAGTTCGGCGTCTATGACATCACCGGCAACCTCTGGATGTGGTGCAACGACTGGTATGTGGACGCTCCCTATCCAGACTCGCCGCAAGTGGACCAGACCGGTCCGGCCGCCGGCAGGGAACGCATTGCTCGCGGCGCCGCTTTCAAGAACGACATCAACCACCAGCGCTCCGCCTATCACTGGCAATGGGCGCCATCCGATCACAATTACGAAGTCGGCTTCCGCATTGCCCGCACTGTGCAGTAACCAGCAAACCTTATGAAACCTCCTAAAACTCCATTCCATGCGCGCTGGCCGCGTCCAGCCGCCGTTTTCACCGCCCTGCTTTTGGGCAGCCTGCCCGCCCTGTGCGCCACCGCGCCGGTCAACAGACCCTTGAGCAATCCCGGCGCCTCGAAGGAAGCCCAAAACGTGTACCGCTATATGTGCGGCATTTACGGCAAGGCCATCCTCGCCGGCCAGCAGGAGTCCACTTGGGTCAACAATAATCCCGACGACGAGATGGATTACATCAGCAAGACCACCGGCGGCAAACTCCCGGCCATTCGCGGCTTGGATTACATGGCCTACAACGGCGTGACCGAGCGCGCCATCGCCTGGTGGCGGAAGGGCGGCATTCCCACCATCTGCTGGCATTGGGGCGCTCCCACCAAGGGCACGGGCTACGAGGCCAGCAAGCTCACCATCAGTCTCGATGAGGCCCTGACCCCCGGCACCGCCTTGAACAAGGCCATGATGGCCGACCTCGACCGCACCGCCACGGAATTGGTCAAGCTCAGGGACGCTCATGTCCCCGTCCTCTGGCGTCCCTTCCACGAAAACAATGGCGGCTGGTTCTGGTGGGGCAAGGGCGGCGCGGAAAACTTCAAGAAATTGTGGAAGCTCGAGTACAACTATTACACCCAGACCTACAAGCTCAACAACCTGATCTGGGTCTTTGGCTATTGCGGCAAGCCCGATGCCACCTGGTATCCCGGCGACGCCTACGTGGACATCGCTGGCGCGGACAGCTATGGAAAAGGCACCCAACACGCCATGTTTGAATCCGTCCTCGGCATCGTGGGCACGAACATTCCCATCTGCTACCACGAGTGCGGGACCATCCCCGATCCCGACGCCTTGGAGGCCGACACAACCCCGTGGAGCTACTTCATGACCTGGCACACCAGTTACATCAAACAACAAAACACCCCGGAAAACCTCAAGAAAATCTACAACCACCCCTACGTCATCACCCTGGACAAATTGCCCAACCTCAAGGACACCAGCCCCATCCCCGCCGCCGCGTCCGTCCCTTCCGTCCCTTCCGTCCCTTCCGTCCCTTCCGCCGCCGCCCCCGCCACCGTGGACAACACCTACACCCCCCCCTTCGACGCCGCGAAGGCCGGCCTCACCCCCCTGTTCGACGGCAAAACCCTCAACGGCTGGGTTGGAAACCCGGAGTGCTGGAAAGTCGTTGACGGCGCCATCGTCGGTGTCAAAGGCGATCAGAACTTAATGACCGTCGGCGACTACGACAATTTCCGCATCATCCTCTGCACCCGCCAGGTCAACAAGCCCGACAACCACCAGGGCGTCGGCTTCTGGGGGAGCCACATGCCCGAGGGCAAATACGGCTACGGCGGCTGTCTCGACATCATGCCCCCGATGAACTGGATGTGGGATTACACCCGAAGCAGCGCTCAAGTCGGGAAATTTACCGTCACAAGAGACCTCGACAAGGAAATGGGCATCAAACGCTCGCAGTGGACCCAGGCGGAGATTCTGGTCAATCTCGCAAAGGCTTCGGTCCGCATGGCGGTCAACGGCATCGAAGTGGTCAATTACACCGACAGCGATCCCGCCCGATGGAAGAAAGGCCCCATCGGCCTCCAGGCCCATTCCGGCAACCTCGATGTCCGTTACAAAGACATTTACATCGAAGCCGCCCCCAAAGAAGACCGTTTGATCACTGTCAAACAATAGCCCGTCAAATCAACCCATCCATCTTGGAAATAACAGCACTCACTAAATAGATGTAGCGTCAAGCCTCCGGCTCGACCACCCCGCACCTCTTATGAAAAACATCAAACAATGGATCACTCCCCTCGCGGCCTCGGCCGTTCTTGTCAGCTCTCTTTCACTCTCCGCCCAGGACTGGCCTCAGTGGCGCGGCGTCAACCGCGATGGCAAGACCGGCCCGTTCGCGGCCCCCGCCGCCTGGCCCGACAGCCTGGCCAACAAATGGAAAATCAACGTCGGCAAAAGCGATTCCTCCCCGCTCCTCGTCGGCGCCAACCTCTACGTCTTTGCACGCAAGGGCGACGATGAAGTGCTCTACTGTTTGGACCCCGCCACCGGCGACGCCCGATGGAAGTCCGCCTATCCGGCCGACTACGTGGTGACAGGCCCGGCCAAAGATCATCCCGGTCCAAGAAGCACCCCCGTCGTCACCGGCGGCAAGATCATCACCCTCGGCGTCGGCGGCATCCTCTCCTGCTTCGACGCCGCCAGCGGCAAAATCCTCTGGCAAAAGCACTCCACCAACGATTTCCTCGGCATTCAATACAGGACCGAGTCCGCCATGTCCCCCATCGTCGAGGACGGCCGCTGCATCGTCCATGTCGGCCCCAACACCAATGGCGCCGTCATCTCCTTCGACCTCGCCAGCGGCGCGCCCCAGTGGAAATGGGACGGCGACGGCCCGGCCAATTCCTCCCCGGCCATCATGACCGCCGGCGGCAGGAAACAACTGGTCATCTTCACTACCAAATACCTGGTCGGGTTGGACATTGCCGACGGCAAGTTGCTCTGGCAGATCAAGTACCAGGCGGTCCAGGGAGTCAACGGCACTCCCGTCATCTCCGGCAACACCGTCTATTTCACGGGCCAGGGCAAGGGGCTGGCGGCCATGAAGATCGAACAACTGGACGGCGGCTTTACCGCGAACTCCCTGTGGAGCACCCCCAAGTTCCCCGCCCGCTACACCTCTCCGATCCTCAGGGACGGCTTCCTCTACGGCTCCTACAACGGACACCTCTTCTGCGCCAACGCCCAGACCGGCGACGCGGTTTGGGACCAGGACGCCAAGCTGGGCGACTCGGCCACCTTGATAGACGCCGGGCCGGTTATGTTCGCGCTCGGTCTCAAGGGCCAACTGCTCGTCTTCAAGCCCGAAACCACCTTCACCCAACTGGCCCGATACACCGTGGCCTCCACCGAGACCTGGGCCCACCCCGTCGTCGCCGGCAACCGCATTTTCGTCAAGGACAACGAGACCATCGCCCTCTGGAGCCTAGATTAAGTATTCAGGGAGGGACGCCTCGCCGACGCTTCCGGGGGGCGGTCTGGGACCGCCGCCAATTTTCCCGGGAACCGTGCGAAATTGTAGTGTCGAGCCTCTGGTTCGACAGATTCGGTTGCGGCGTCGAGCAAGATGCGCATTCAGGCGGGGGCGATCAGCAGTTCACTGGCCTCTTCCAGCAAGGCGACGGCCTGCTTCCGGCTGACCGTCGGAAAATCCTCCAGAAAATCCTCCAGCGAGTCGCCGCCTTCCAAATAATCAATCAGCGTGCGCGCGGGAACACGCGTGCCCGCAAAGCACGGCGTGCCGCTCATGATTTCCGGGTCAATTTCGACAACCGATTTTGTCTTCATGCCGACAATTAAGCCCAACTTGGCCGGAATGGCAACACTGCAACTAACGCCATAATGATGGCGGGAGAAGGCGGGGCGCGGCTTCCACGCAACCTCGTGGCAGGGAAAGAAAGCCGCCTTTGGCCCGTCCACCGCCGGCTACGACGCATTTGAACAAAAGGGAAAACGAAAATCGCAATACAGCATGCGGCAGCACACTGTCCGCCCGGACTCCACCACCACATCCGGCAAGTTTTGGGCGTCTTAGTGAATAGGATGGCCCCCAAGCCCAAAATGGATGCCAGACTTGCTGCGAAGGGTCCTGTGACAAAAAGACTCGATAAACGGCGAAAAGAAATAACAGAGAACCACGACGGCAATGAAACTGGCAACCAGTATGCCTGCCCGCTTGCGAATTGAAGCAATGATGCTCGTAAAAGTCTGCCTTTATTATGCAACGGTCGGTTCTCTTGTTGAAACGGAAAAAGGTTTGTCTTTGGTTCGCCTGCGGGCAGAATTGCAGCCCTTATGAGTTCAACATCCGCACATCTTCCCCTCGCATTCCTCGCCGCTGGGCTGGCCCTGGGGCTTGTCCCTCTTGCCGGACGCGGCGCTGAAACCAATCGCCCGCCGCTGGCCGCCACAGCCCGCAACGCCGCGCTCGCGATCCAAAGACAATCCTGGGAACAGGGTGTCCTCGCCGTCGCGTTCGTGGAGGAAGGCGATGACGCAATGGTCGTCCTTATGGCCAAAGCCTCCATGATCCACCTCTCCAGGGAGGGGATTCCCGCCGCCAGCGGCGGCGCGCCGGCCGACCCGCTCATGGCGGGCGAAGCCATCCTCCGCGCCGCACGGCTCACCGGCGACCCGGCCCTCGGAAAAGCCGTCACCAACATGCTCGATTTCGCCCTCAAGACCGGCCCGCGCGCCGCCGACGGCACCCTGTTCCACACCGGCCAGCAAATCTGGTCGGACAGTTTCCACACCTCGCCGCCCTTTCTCGCCGCCGCCGGACATTACGACGAGGCCATTCTCCAGATCGAAGGCCACTGGAAACGTCTCTGGAATCCCGATAAGAAACTACTGTCGCACATCTGGGACGAGCGGGGCCAGCGGTTTCAGGACAAATCATTTTGGGGCGGCGGCCAGGGCTGGGCGGCGGCCGGGCTGGCCCGCGTCATCCGCTCACTGCCGGAAAACCGGAGCGCCGACAAGGCAATGCTCGCGGGCCATTTGAAGGATCTGCTTGACGGTTGCCTGGCCCATCAGAACGCCGACGGCTTGTTCCACAACACCGTGGACGATCCCAATTCCTTCGAGGAGACCGACCTGGCGCAAATGCTGGCCTACTCGATTTACGAAAGCGTCCGCGGCGGCTGGCTGCCGCGCGATTACCTCGCCGCCGCCGACCGCATGCGCTCCGCCGCGCGGGCCAAAGTGGACGCAGATGGATTTGTCCAGGGCGTCTGCGGCGCGCCCAATTTCTCCCGTCCCGGCATATCCGCCGAGGGCCAGTCCTTCTTCCTGATGATGGAAGCCTCGGCGGCGAAGGTGGTGCCGGCGAGGTGAACGGAGGCGCGATCATGTCAGCCGCACATGACTTTGAGACTGTGAAATTCGTTGCACTGAGCGAAGCGCCATCGGCGCGACATATTTGTAGAACCAAACCGGCGAAGATGTTCAAGCTCCGTCAGGAGCGGAATATTCGGCTGATTGCGAACATCTGCGCTCAGATCCTCCGGATACATTTGCAAAGGCGGGATAGCTGTTTTCCCGAATATGCCGCCCCTCCGGGGCTTGAGCGATTTGGTTCCGGGGGTGCTACGAAGAGGTCGCGCCTACGGCGCTTGGCTGTAGAGGCCAACTCGTTGGTGTGAGATCGGGGTTCAAGATTAAGAGAAGAGACGCCCAAAACTAACGGTCAGGAAGCCTGCGGAATGGCGGGCGAAAGGCAGAAATTCCCGCGCGACGCCCTCCATCGCGCCCCAGCCGGCCTGCCAGCGATGACCCACAAGAACCCCACCCAGCCAAAAACCAAAACCCGCCTCGCCTTTTGCTTGTCCCAAAACCCCTTGTGCTCTACAACCACGGCCATGGCGAACACCGGCAACATCAAATACTCCGGCAATTCACGCGGCGGGCTGGACCCCGAAGCCCACCTCTGGCCCGCTGCCGACAAAATGCGCGGCCCCATGGGCGCCTCGGAATCCTGACGCGACCGGCCCCGGAGTTGAGTGCCGCCGAGCGCGCCGAGATCAACATAGTCGCCCACGACCGCCTGGCTCGGCTCAAGAAATTGCTCGTGATCAATTGGTGTCAAAAATCCACCGCCCGCTCCCAAGCGGAGCTGGTCAATTTCACTTTTGCACTTCTGCTGTTTTTGTACCAAGCCCGCTTTTACCCGGACTTTACAAGGCTTTTTTCGCGGTCCGAACCCCCCTTTTTCGACCCGCAAATCGTACCCACCGTGGGTAGTCCCTTTTCCCCAATCCATGCCATAATGCCCGCATGTATAGTGAAGTGAAGTTGGCCCCGGCGGTCTTGAAGAACCCAACGGAGTGTTGGAGTGATGGAGTATTGGGTTTTCCCATCACTCCACCACTCCACCACTCCATTCCGCCCTCTCACGCGATCCGCAATTGCCAAAGCGTGTTTGGTCAAGCCCGGTCAAGCCCAGTCAAACCCAGTCAAACCCGGTCATGCCTCTTCCCAACATCTGCCGATGGGCTGGGATTGGACCAGCCATCCCACGTATTGTGGTGTGCTTGCCAGAATGCCCAAGGTATGGTGGTTTGTCACTGCGCCGGGACAATGGGCGGACAGGACTTTGCCAATTCCCGCATCCTGTCCAGTCAAACCCAGTCAAACCCAGTCAAACCATTTCCTCCAGGAACCCAACGAGGGTGTTGGAGTGCTGGAGTATTGTTTTTTCCCAGGGGCGCAAGCGCCTTTCCGCCGGGCCAGTGGCCCGGCGGCACGGGCGGGTCGCCCGTGCTACCCAAGAAGTATGAAATATCCGGGCTGGCGGCCCGGCAAAAAAAATGAAATGCAGCAATTTTGATTTGTGTGGCGGCGAAAAAGATGTTTAATGGCGTCTGGATGAAAACTTTCGCCGAACTTGGATTTCCCGGGCGTCTGATCGCCGTCGAGGGCCTGGACGGCTCGGGCAAATCCACTCAAATTTATCTGCTCAAACGCTGGCTGGAATTGCAGGACCTGAAGGTGTTCTTCAGCGAGTGGAATTCCTCCGACCTGGTCAAAAACGCCACCAGCAAGGGCAAGAAGCGCGAACTGCTCTCCCCCAACACCTTCAGCCTGATTCACGCCACCGATTTCGCCGACCGCTACGAGCGCCAGTTGGTCCCCCTTCTGCGCGCCGGCTACATCGTCCTGTGCGACCGCTACATCTTCACCGCCTTCGGACGCGACACCGTGCGCGGCTGCCCGCCGGCCTGGGTGCGCGGCATCTACAATTTCGCCGCCATGCCGGATTTGGTGTTTTTTTTCAAGGCCTCGCTGGAGGTTTCCCTGCACCGCATTCTGGAGGGGCGCCCCGCATTGAAGTATTTCGAGGCGGGAATGGATTTGCACCTCTCCACCGATCCTTACGAAAGCTTCCGCATATTCCAGGGCCGGATTCTGGAGGAGTACCTGGCCATGAGCACCGAATTCAACTTCCTGGTCATTGATGCCAACCAACCCATCGAAGCCCAGCAAGCCATTGTGCGCGATCTGGTGGCCGCCAAAGTCAACCTCAAGGAATACAAACTCCACAAACCGATCCCGCTGCCATGAAACGTTCCGACCGCATCCCCGTCCAGACCAACCCGCGCCGCATCGTGGTGCCCAAGGCCAAGCCGCGCCAATTCTACGGGCTGGGCGTTCCCGGCATGGATGTCTCCAAGCTGGGCGGCAAGCTCATTGTGGTGGAAGGGGCCGACGGCTCGGGCCGCTCGACCCAGATCGCCCGCCTGGTGGAATGGCTCGAAGGCTGCGGCCACGCCACCGTCCAAGTCGGCCTCAAACGCTCCACCCTCGTCAGCGAGGAATTGGATCACGCCAAGGCCGGCAACATCCTCAGCCGCACCACCTTCAGCCTTTTTTACGCCACCGATTTCGCCGACCAGTTGGAGAACATCATCCTCCCCGGTTTGCGCGCCGGCATGATGGTCCTCGCCGACCGTTATATTTACACCCTCATGGTGCGCGACCTCGTCCGCGGCCTGGACATGGCGTGGCTGAAGAACCTCTACGGCATTGCCGTCGTGCCCGACGCGGTTTTCTATCTCAATGTCGCGCCCGAGGAGCTGGTCGAGCGCAATTTCGCCAAGAACCACGCCCTGGACTTCTGGGAAAGCGGCATGGACCTGGGCCTCTCGCGAGATATGTTTGACAGCTTCCTCAAATACCAGTCGCTCGTCGCCATCCAGTTCAAGGAGTTGCAGGCCACCTACGATTTTACCATTGTGGACGGCCACCGCACTCCCGATGAAATCAATATCGAACTCCGCAAACGCATCGAAAGCGTCCTTGCGGGCAAATAACCATGTCTGAACCAGCCAGCAAATCCGATTGTTTCGCCGGCGTTGACCTCGGCGGCACCAAAATCCTCGCCGGCGTCTTCGACTCCGGCCTCAACTGCCTCGGCCGCGCCAAGGTCAGCACCAAGTCCGAGCGCGGGCCGGAGGAGGTCATGGAGCGCATCGCCCGCTGCGTGCGCGACGCGGTGGACGAATGCGACCGCGACCTCAAGCAAGTCAAGGCCGTCGGCGTCGGCGCCCCCGGCACCGTGGATGCCGCGACCGGCCGCGTCATTTTCGCCCCCAACCTCGGATGGGAGGACGTGGCGCTGAAGAAGACCCTCGAAAAAGAACTCGGCACGCCCGTCTTCGTGGAAAACGACGCCAACGCCGCCGTCCTCGGCGTTTATGAAACGGAGCTGTCCGCCAAGCCGCGCCATGTCGTCGGCATTTTCCTGGGCACCGGCATTGGCGGTGGAATTATACTTGACGGCAAGCTGTTCTCAGGCTTCACCGGCACCGCCGGCGAAATCGGCCACATGGTCCTTCAAGTCGGCGGCCCCAAATGCAATTGCGGCAACCAGGGCTGTTTCGAGGCCCTCGCCAGCCGCACCGCCATCTTCCGCAAACTGACCGAGGCCGTTGCCGCCGGCAAGAAAACCATCCTCACCGAATCCCTCGGCCCGGATTTGGCCGACCTCCGCAGCGGCGACCTCCGCAAGGCCATCAAGAAAGGCGACAAATTGGTCGAGACCATTATTGAGGAAGCCGCCGAATACACCGGCATCGCCGTCGCCAACCTCATCAATATCATCAACCCGGAGGTCGTTGTCCTGGGCGGCGGCGTCATTGACGCCCTGGGCGACGAGATGATGGCCATCATTTTGGAAACCGCCCAGGATTACGGCATGAGCGGCGCCTTGAAAGGCGTGGACATCGTGGCCAGCAAGAATGGCGACGACGCCGGCATTGTGGGCGCCGCCGTCCTGGCCCGCCGCCAATCCAAGTGACGGAGAAGCAGCAACCGTCGCAACGCAGAGCCGTCATTGATGTCGGCACCAATTCCGTCAAATTGCTCATCGCCGACGTGGACGGCTCCCGGATCACGCCGGTCCTGGAAACCAGCACTCAGACGCGACTGGGCGCCGGTTTCTACGCCACCCGCGAATTGCAGCCCGCCGCCATCGCCGGCACCGCCGCCGCCGTCGCATACTATTCCGCCAACGCGGCGGCGCTGGGCACGGCAACCGTCCGCGTCATCGGCACCAGCGCGATGCGCGACGCGCTCAATGCCGCCGACCTGACCGCCGCTGTCCGCAGGGAATCAGGATTGCCCATCCAGATACTGTCGGGGGAAGAGGAAGCCGAATGGGTCTTTCGCGGCGTGGCCAGCGATCCGAAAATCGCGCGGCTGCCCGTGCTCATTCTCGACGTGGGCGGCGGCAGCACGGAATTCATCGTGGGCGAAAATTCCGAACCCCGGTTTTGCCGCAGTTATCCGATGGGCACCGTCCGTTTGCTGGAACAACTGCGCCCGGCCGATCCGCCCGGCCTGGACGCGCTAAACCGCTGCCGCGCCGTCCTGCGGGAATTTCTGGAACAGCAAGTCGTCCCGGACCTCGAACCCGCCTTGCGCCAATGCCACAGCGAGGCGCAACTGGTTGGCACCAGCGGAACCGCCTCCATCCTTGCCCGCATGGAGGCCCGGGCGGACGATTTCAACCGCGAACAGATCGAAGCCACCATCCTGCCCGCGGCCCGTCTCCGCGCGCTGCTGGAAGCACAATGGCAACTCCCCCTGGCCGCCCGCCGGAGAACCCCCGGACTCCCCCCCGACCGCGCCGACGTGATTATTACCGGCATGGCCATCTATGAAGCCATCATGGCCCGTTTCTGCTTTGCGCGCCTGCGGATCAGCACCCGCGGCCTGCGCTACTGGGCCTTGCTGCGCCCGCCGGAAATTCAGCCTGATTGATGATTCCTATCTTATTGTATCGCAACGACTTACAACTAATGCTTAACTTTAATTGGAAATAACCGTTGACATATTTGTATCAATTGATACATTTACCGTGTGAAGGCGAGCAAATCTATATGGCGCAGCCAATACCTGGTCCCTGGCGTGAAACCGTCCTGTGCATTCTCCGAACTGAGGATGATCGCCGCATAGAATGGACACTGCCCGCCTTCCAGCGGTGGAAAACCGACACCTTTGGTGCCTGGAAAAATGAAGCTTACGACGCCATGATTACAGCTTTGGCAACGGAAGGAATCGAAGGAAACGAAACCACCTCGATGCCCGGCCAGCTCGCCACCTACGAGTTCCTCTTTCATTTCAAGAAAGAACAGATGTACGGGAAAATAGCCCTTAGAAACAACCGCATTCAGATTCTCATTCTGTCCGCACACAAGGCGGCCCGCCCAACCTTAACATGAAACCAGCCACCACGAAAAAGGTCCCTTTCCAAGTTCAAATTCCGAACCTGGACGGAGACGGAATTGCTGAAAGAGTGCCGATTGAGGTTGAGGTGTACGCCGATCCGGAAACAGGCGAAGACGTACTAACGCTAGAATCTCTGGCGCTTGTTGAAAGAACCCAGGCGCGCCACATGGGGTTAATGTCCCCAGAGGAAATAAACGAGTTGCGCCGGCGTTTGGCCGTCACGCAGCAGGAAATCTCCAAATTATTGCAGGTTGGCGAGAAAACCTACACCCGATGGGAAAACGGCCGCTCTCGGCCATCGCGCTCAATGAATCTCTTGCTTTGCGCCCTTCGCGACGGCTGCATCAGCGTAAATTACCTTCGTTTGCGGCGGGATCCAAACCTGAAGGAGTTCTGGTTCGCGAGAATTCCGGATCCGAAGGACGCCTTCAGGACTCTGGCGCACTGCACGTTCAAAGGGAGCGAGGACTTCACATTTGCGCAAGCCGGCAATTCTCAGCAGTGGTTCGCGCGCACCGGCGCGGTATTAGGCGCACGGAGCGCAAAGAGCGCGAACTGGCAACACATTTTTCTTCACCCCCTCGGCGGGAAACTACCGTGGATGGGTGTAACCTTAAAGGCCACCCAATCAAGGTCCGGCCACGCGATTCTGCCCGCAACGGACCTCGGACGCCAAACGCGAACCTCACAGCCCATCCGCCTGGAATCCGATGAGGAACAATTTGGTTAAGAGCCTATGAACCCAGCGCCATTACAACTCACCGAGTATTTCCTGACCGATCTCAACTTCAGCGCAAACAGCCAGTTCCAAGCGGAGAGGGAAACGGGCCTCAATCCGGATGATTACCAGATCGCGGCTGACGCACAGGCAGACAAAGACAACAATCGTAATTGGAAGGTCGTCATTAAATTGCAATACCAACCCCCGGCGGACGCCAATTCGCCATACCGTTTCACTGTGGAAATGCTCGGCGTTTTCTTGGTGCTGAATGGCTACCCGGAGGAAAAAATCGAGCGCCTCGTCAAAGTCAACGGGCCTTCGATGCTGTACGGCGCTCTTCGTGAAATCGTCAAGGCGCTGACTTCGCGAGGCCCCTATGGCGCCATAGTACTGCCTTCGCCGTCGTTCTACCTTCCACAACCGGCAGCGAAGGAGCCGCTCGGAGAAACCAAGTAAGAGCAGAACCCGGGCATTCCATTCGCCCGGCTTCCAAAAATCGAGAGAACCATGTCAGACAAGCCGAACATACCCCGCCAAATTGGCGAAGCCATCCTGTCAGAACTCGATCACTTCCAAGAGAATTTCAAGCCCTCAGGTGGTTCCCTGAGCTTAATGGGCCAGATTCATATCGCCAGCGAGCCTTGCGTTGGCTACGCCAAGCGATCTCCTCAAAGTCTACCTCAAAGAGGCAATGGGCAAGGAACTACTGCCCGCCAGCGATGACCACGTCAAAGTTTATCGCACATTCCGGCTGGAAGTACTCAGAGACACTGGCTTCATCAGGGTCGGCACACGCGGCTATGGCTCGAAATCCCTCAAAGAACCCAACGGAGTGTTGGAGTGATGGAGTTATGGGCAGGTGGGCAAATTCTGCCGCCCACCACTCCATCACTCCACCACTCCATTTCCAAATGTTAAAACGGCGCTGGGCGCGCCCCGCTTATCATTTGTCTTGGTAAAACCGGCGCAAACCGGTATATGTTCAGGCCATGATGACAGAAAACGCTTCGATTCCGGGAGAAAACACCGCCGGGCCAATAAAAAGGGCGGACGCCATTGCAGCGTCCGCCCTCCCAACAACCAAACTAACCAACCCTTGAGTCTGAACGGGTGACCGGGTGGGAAAACCAAAAACCCGCCCAGTTCCTATTTCAGAACTCACATATAAGACGCAGAAGCCCGCGCAAATGTTCAAAATTATTTCAACCGCCCTTTTCCCGGCTTTGCCGGCGCCGGTTTTCCGCCGCCCTCAACGCCGCTCCCGCCCCCCATGCGCATTGTTAACCTGAATCCCGACACCGATATTGGAGCCAGCGCCTGGCTGGTGGAATTGGACGGCAACCGCCTGCTCCTGGACGCCGGCGCGCATCCCAAACGCGAAGGCCGCGCCAGCCTCCCCCTTTATTCCGCCATTGCCAATGAAGACGTGGATGCCATCGCCCTGACTCATTGCCACCACGATCACGTCGGCTCCCTGCCGGTGGCCTGCCGGCAGTTTCCCAAGGCCCACATCCTCATGACCGAGTTGAGCTATTTCCTGCTCGGCCGCGTCCTCCACAATTCCGTCAACGTCATGATCCGCCAGCGCGATGAAGCCGGCGTCCGGGATTACCCCCTCTACACCCACGCGGAACTGGAGGAGCTGGAGCCGCAATTTCAGGGCTTTCGATACGGCCGCCAAATCGAATGGAACTCCCACGCCAAAGCTCGCGCCGGCCTGCCCTCTCCCACCCTCGAATTCCACGACGCCGGCCACGCCCTCGGCTCCGCCGGCATCCTGGTCCGCGGAAAATCCGGCTCGCTTTTTTACACCGGCGATGTTTGTTTCCACGACCAAACCATCCTCAAGGCCGCCCGTTTCTCCGGCATCCGGGCCGACGTTCTCATCATGGAAACCACCCGGGGCGACCACCCCACCCCGCCCGGCTTCACCCGCGAGTCCGAAGCGGAACGCCTGGCCCAGGCCCTGGAACGCGTTTTGGCCGGCGGCGGCAGCGTCTTGATGCCCGCCTTCGCCCTGGGCCGCACGCAGGAAATCCTGGCGCAACTGGCGCTGATGATGGCCGCCCATCAACTCCGGCGCCAGCCCATCTACATTGGCGGCCTGGGCCGGGTGTTCACCGAGACGTACGATTTGAAGGCGCACCTGGCCAACCGCAGCCACCCGGATTTGCAATTGTCGGAGGCCCTGCAACTGATCGTGCTGGAACGGGAGCAACTCCTGAACATGAAGCTGACGGGCGGGCGAATTTTAGTATTGACAGCAGGCATGATGACCGAGGGCACCCCCGCCCACGACCTGGCCCTCCGCATGGCCGGCCAGGAAAATCAGGCCATCTTCTTCGTCGGCTACGCCGACCCGGATACGCCGGGCGGCCGCCTCAAGGCCTCCAAGCCGGGCGCGCCCTTCCTGTTCAGCGCCAGCGGCGGCGAGATGACCCGCCGCTGCAGGATGGAGGACTTTGACTTGACAGCCCATGCCAGCCGCGAGTCGCTGGTGGATTTTGTCGGCGCGGTTTCGCCGCGCGCGGTGATATTGGGCCACGGCAGCGCCACCGCGCGCCAATGGGTGGCGGAGCAAATCCGCGGCCGTTACCCAAAGATCAAAATCATCCAGGCTGAGCCGGGCGGGAGCGTGGAAGTTTAGGTTTAATGGACCGGCCCGTTGGATTCGCTGTCGCGGGCCAGCAACCGGGAGAAGTAAAAGCAGCCGCCGGCCACAAAGACGGACACCGCCGCGATCGCAACGGCCTGGGCGCCCGGGTCTTGAAAGTCCTCCATTAAACCATCCATGAACAAGCCCATTTTGCCGACATTGACTTCAATGGCCCGCGCCTGTTTCTTGGAAGTCCGCGCTGTGGCCACATCCCCGGACAAATCCGGCGGGGGAGCGCCCTTCCAAGCAACCAAGCCCGCGACGCCCAAGCCAAGCAGCAGGACCAGGACGCCGGCGGTCCTGAGCCGCGCCGCGGCTTTGCGTGAGGAACTTGAACGTGGAATTATGTTGTTCACTATCTTCCTTTTCTTCAATGCGCATGTCCGTCATGCCAGTCCAGTGAATATAGCATCTCTGAGTTTTTGCGAACGATCCTTTTTCAAGGCGCGCCTTTCTTCCGCCGCATGGAACAACGGGAAGCGCCGTAGGCGCGACCTCTTTGTAGAACTCAGCCGAAGAAGACCGTCAAGCTCCGTTCAGGAGCGGCATATTCGTAGTGCAGAGATTCCGCCCCTACGGGGCTTGAGGCTCTTGGTTCCGGGGTTCTACAGAGATGTCGCACCTACGGCGCTTGGCAATGGGTGCCAACATGTTGGGTTGAAATTCTGGATTATGATTAGAATCAGGCTGGTGCGAAGAAAGTATGCCGATGAGAATACTTTGTAAGCAGGTGACGCGGCCGTTTCCGGCCATACTTCCGCTTTGGCCATTGCAGGCGGAACCATTCGGAGGGCGTGAGGGGTTGGCATGGTTCAAGCTAAAGTTCCCCCAAGACGAACCGATGCAAGACACACCAGCGTCCCCTCAGCCTCTCCCAGCCGGTTCCGCCCCAAAGAAAGGGCGGGGTTGGCTCCTTTGGGTGTTCCTCGCGGTGGTTTGCGCGCTGGGTGCGATCTTGGTCCATCTCATTCTCAACCGCCCCAAACCCGCCGTGGTGGCGCGGCCCGTTCAGGTCTCAACCACCACCGCCCGGCAGGGGGACATGGGAATTTATGTCGAAGCCCTCGGGGCGGTGACGCCGGTGGCCACCGTGGCGGTGCCGTCCCAGGTGACTGGACAACTGACGAACGTGAACTTTGTGGAAGGGCAGATGGTTGGCGCGGGGGACATCCTGGCGGAAATTGACGCCAGGCCTTTTCTCGCGCAATTGGAATCGGCGGAGGGCCAGTTGCAGCGCGATCAGGCGTTGCTGGCCGAAGCGAAGATGGACCTCGCCCGTTACCAGTCGGCTTATGAGCAGAAGGCGATCCCCAAGCAACAACTGGACGATCAGGCGGCCCTTGTGGACCAGGATACCGGCTCGGTGAAGTACGATCAGGGGCAGGTTGACAACGCCAAGGTGCAACTGGGTTATTGTCACATCACCTCTTCCATTGCCGGGCGCGTCGGCCTTCGGCTGGTGGATCCGGGCAACATTGTTCAATCCTCCTCCACTAATGGCATTGTGATCATCACCCAGCTTCAACCGATCACGGTCGTTTTCAGCGTGGCGGAGGATTACTTGCCGCAGATTCAGCGCCAGTTGGGGCTGGGAAATCACATGACCGTGCAAGCCCTGGACCGCGCCCAGCAAACCAATCTCGCCACCGGAAGCGTCCTGGCCATGGACAACCAGATAGACAGCGAAACGGGCACCATCCGGCTGAGGGCCTTCTTCACCAATGAAGACAACGCTCTTTTCCCCAGCCAGTTTGTGAACGTGAGACTGCTGGTGGACACCCTGCGCGGCCAGACTCTGATCCCCGCTTCCGTCGTTCAGCGCAACGGCACGAACACGTTTGTCTATGTCATGCAAGACAACAACACGGTGAAAATGCGGACGGTGAAAGTCGGCGCAACCGACGGCGAGACAACCGCCGTGGAAGGGGTCGCGCCCGGCGAAGTCCTGGCCGCCGACAACTTCAACCGGCTCCAGGATGGCGCCACGGTGACTCCGCGCAGAACAGAAGCCGCGCAGCAAAGCGAGTAGGGATGAGTCCTTCCCGTCCATTTATTCTCCGGCCCGTGGCGACGTCGCTGCTGATGGCCGCCATTCTTCTGGTGGGCATTGTCGCCTATATCCAACTCCCCGTTTCAGCCCTGCCCGAAGTGGACTATCCCACCATCCAGGTGGTGACTTTCTATCCGGGCGCCAGTCCCGAAGTCGTGGCCTCCGCCGTCACCGCTCCCCTGGAGCGCCAGTTCGGGGAAGTCCCCGGCCTCAATCAAATGACTTCGATCAGTTCGGGGGGCAGTTCGGTTATCACCATGCAATTTGCGCTTTCCCTCAACATTGATGTCGCCGAACAGGAGGTGCAGGCCGCCATCAATGCCGCGCAAACCTACCTCCCGCCCGACCTCCCATCCCCGCCGATTTACAGCAAGTCGAATCCGGCGGATGCGCCGATCCTGACGCTGGCGCTGACCTCCAAGACAATCCCATTGTCGCAGGTGGAGGACCTGGCGGACACGCGGCTGGCGCAGAAAATTTCGCAGTTGCCGGGCATCGGGTTGGTCAGCATTGTCGGCGGCCAGAAGCCGGCCGTGCGGATTCAAGCCAACCCGGCGGCGCTGTCGGCTTACGGACTGAACCTGGAGAATTTGCGGACGGCCGTCCAACAAACCAGCATCAATCAGGCCAAGGGCAATTTTGACGGGCCGAGACAGGCCTACTTGATAGACGCGAACGATCAACTGACGACCAGCCAGGATTACAGCTCCGTGGTGGTGGCGTATCACAACGGCGCGCCCGTGATGCTCAAGGACGTGGCGCAGGCGGTGGACGGGGTGGAGAATACCAAACAAGCCGCCTGGATGAACAACACCCCGGCCGTCCTCGTCAACATTCAGCGCCAGCCCGGCGCCAATATCATCCAGGTTGTGGACCGGATCAAAGCGCGGCTGCCGCAGCTCCAGAGCACGCTGCCGGCCTCGGTCCAGGTCTCCGTGCTGACCGACCGCACGAACACCATTCGCGCGTCGGTCAAGGACATTCAATTTGAATTGATGTTGACAGTGGCGCTGGTGGTGATGATCATCTTCGTCTTCCTGCGCAATCTGGCCGCGACGATCATTCCCAGCGTGGCCGTGCCGCTCTCGCTGGTGGGCACTTTCGCCGCCATGTACCTGCTGGGGTACAGCGTCAACAACTTGACACTCATGGCGCTCACCATTTCCACCGGTTTTGTGGTGGACGACGCCATCGTCATGATTGAGAACATTGTCCGCTACATCGAAAAGGGGGACAAACCGCTGGAGGCCGCCTTGAAGGGCGCGGAGCAAATCGGCTTCACCATCATCTCGCTCACCATCTCGCTGGTGGCCGTCTTGATCCCGCTCCTGTTCATGGGCGACATCGTGGGACGGCTCTTCAGCGAGTTTGCCGTCACCCTGGCCGTTACCATCCTGGTCTCCGCCGTTGTCTCGCTGACGCTGACGCCGATGATGTGCTCGCGGTTCATCCGCGAAAAGTCGGAGCAGCGGCATGGGCGGCTCTACGAGTCCTCCGAGCGGGTTTGGCAGAGCGTGATAGATTTTTACAGCCGGACTCTGAAATTGGTTCTCAACCATCAGGGCCTGACTCTCCTCGTGGCGGTCGGAACGCTGGTCCTCACGATTGTCCTCTACATTGTCGTGCCGAAGGGGTTCTTCCCGGTGCAGGACACCGGTGTCATTCAAGGGATTTCACAGGCCCCGGCGGCGACTTCCTTTCCGGCGATGGTGCGCAAACAGCAGGCGCTGGCCGAAGTCATCCGCAACGACCCCGCTGTCGAGAGCCTTTCCTCCTTCATTGGGCTGGACGGCATCAATACCACACTGAACAGCGGCCGGATTCTCATCAACCTCAAACCGCTGGAAGCGCGCAAAATAAACGCCCTCGGCGTGATGAGCCGGTTGCAACCGAAACTGGATCAGGTCGAAGGCATTGATTTCTACATGCAACCGATCCAGGACTTGACGGTCGAAGACCGGGTCAGCCGCACGCAATACCAGTACACCCTGGAAGACCCCGACGCGGCGGAGTTGCGGACGTGGGCGGATAAGTTTCTGGAGAAAATCAAGGCCCTGCCGCAACTCCGCGATGTGGCCACGGACGACCAGCCGGGCGGCTTGCAAACCCGGCTCGTCATTGACCGCCAGACGGCTTCCCGGCTGGGAATCACTCCGCAGGCGATTGACAACACCCTTTACGATGCCTTCGGCCAGCGCGAAGTCTCGACACTCTTCACGCAATTGAACCAATACCATGTCGTCCTGGAAGCAAAGCCGGAATTTCAAACCAGCCCGAATCAATTGCAGGACATCTTTGTCACCTCCGCCAGCGGCGGCGCGGTGCCGTTGAGCGCGTTCATGCACTTTGAGCAGGGCACATCGCCCTTGTCGCTCAATCACCAGGGGCAATTCCCGGTGGTGACATTTTCCTTCAACTTGGCGCCCGGCGCCTCCCTCGGAGCCGCCACCGCCGGGATTGACAAGATCCAGAAGGAGATGCAAATGCCGCTCTCGATGCTCTCCTCATTCCAGGGCACGGCCCAGGCCTTCCAAAGCTCCTTGACCAACGAACCGCTCCTCATCCTGGCGGCGCTGATCACCGTTTATATTGTGCTGGGCGTCCTCTACGAAAGTTACATTCACCCCATCACCATCCTCTCCACCCTGCCCTCCGCCGGGGTGGGCGCCTTGCTGGCGCTGTTGATTTGCGGCTCGGAATTGGACGTCGTCGGCATCATCGGCATCATCCTCCTCATCGGCATCGTGAAAAAGAACGGCATCATGATGGTTGACTTCGCGCTGGAAGGCGAACGCCACCACGGCAAGAAACCGCACGACGCCATCTTCGAGGCCTGCCTCTTGCGCTTCCGTCCCATCATGATGACCACCATGACCGCGCTGCTGGCCGGTTTGCCCCTCGCGCTGGGAAGCGGCACCGGCTCCGAGCTGCGCCGTCCGCTCGGCATCACCATCGTCGGCGGATTGCTCGTCAGCCAGGCGCTCACCCTCTACACCACGCCGGTCATCTATTTGTTCATGGATCGGTTTGCCAGAAAACCACAAGTGTCATCCGCCGCTGACGAGAGCCTGGACGCGGCTCCCGTGGAAATATGAACTTCTCCGCCCCATTCGTTCACCCGGTTGTATCATCGGCGCTCTGCGCCGATGATACAGCACTGGAAACATGAACATCTCCGCCCCATTCATTCACCGGCCTGTGGCCACGACGCTGCTCACGTCGGCCATCGCGCTTGCCGGCGGAGCGGCGTTCATTTTGCTGCCGGTGGCCCCGCTGCCGCAGATTGATTTCCCGACCATTTCCGTTTCCGCCAGCCTGCCCGGAGGGAGTCCCGAAGTCATGGCTTCCTCCGTCGCCACTCCGCTGGAAAGGCAATTCGGGCGCATCGCCAGCGTGACCGAAATGACCTCCTCGAGCACGCTCGGTTCCAGCAGCATCACCATCCAGTTCGATTTGAACCGGAACATTGACGGCGCCGCCCGCGATGTCCAGGCGGCCATCAATGCCGCCCGCGCCTATCTGCCCTCCAATTTGCCCGGCAATCCGACGTGGCGGAAGGTCAACCCCGCCGATGCGCCCATCATGATGGTGGCCCTGACTTCGGATATCTATGACCGGGGCGCCATGTATGACGCCGCGTCCACCATTCTCATGCAGCGGCTGTCGCAGATTCCCGGCGTGGGCCAGGTGGTGGTCGGCGGCGGCGCGCTGCCCAGTGTCCGCGTCGAGGTCAATCCCACCCAGCTTAACGGCTACGGTCTCGGCCTGTTGAACGTGGCCAATTTGTTAAGCAACCAGAACGCCAATTTGGCCAAGGGGCAATTCTCCGACGATCAGACAACCGCCGACATTGCCGTCAACGATCAGTTGCTCAAGGCGGCAGATTACCGGCCCTTGATCGTCGGCTATCACAATGGCGACGCCGTCAAGCTGGCCGATGTGGCCGACGTGGAGGATTCGGTGGAAAACCTGCGGGCCGGCGGCTACGCCAACGGCAAGCCGAGCGTGCTGGTGATCATGTTCAAACAGCCGCAGGCCAATATCATTGACACCGTTGACCGCATCCGCGCCACCCTGCCCGCGCTCAAAGCTTCCGTCCCGGCGGGAATTGATTTCACGGTGACGATGGATCGGACGACCACCATCCGGGCCTCGGTCCGGGACGTGGAGCGCACGCTGCTGATCTCGGTCGGCCTGGTGATCCTGGTCGTCTTCCTTTTCCTGCGCAACGCGCGCGCGACCCTGATCCCCAGCGTCGCGGTCCCCGTCTCCCTGATCGGCACCTTTGGGATTATGTATCTGTGCGGATACAGCCTCGACAACCTTTCGCTCATGGCGCTGACGATTTCGACCGGGTTTGTTGTGGACGACGCCATTGTGGTGGTGGAGAACATCACCCGCTATCTGGAACAGGGCCTGAGTCCCATGCAGGCGGCCCTGCGCGGCGCGAAGGAGATTGGCTTCACCGTCCTGGCCATGAGCATTTCGCTCTGCGCGGTCTTCATTCCGATCCTGCTCATGGGCGGCATCATCGGACGTTTGTTCCGCGAGTTCGCGATCGTTCTCTCGGTGGCCATCCTCGTCTCGCTCGCCGTCTCCCTGACTGCCACGCCGATGATGTGCTCGCGCCTTTTGAAACATCGCCGGGAGGAGGATCAGGGCTGGTTTTACCGGGCCAGCGGGAAGGTGTTGAATTGGATGTTGCGCGCTTACGAGCGCAGCCTGGCCGTCGTGCTGCGGCATCCCGCCATAACTTTGACAGTGCTGCTCATCACCATCGGCGTCAATTTCCTCCTGTTTGTCATTGTGCCCAAGGGCTTCTTCCCGCAGCAGGATACCGGGATTGTCCAAGGCTCCATTCAAGGCGCGCAAGACACTTCTTACCAGGCCATGCTCGGCAAGCTTTTGCAGTACGTCAACATTGTCAAGGAAGACCCCGCTGTCGCCACCGTCACGGCTTTTACCGGCGGCAACACCGCGACTGATACCGGCAACATGTATATCGCCCTGAAACCGCTCGGCCGGCGCACAAACAGTGTGTACGATGTGATTACCCGCCTGCGTCCAAAAATGGCCAGGGTCGCCGGCGCCAATGCCGTTCTCCAAGCCGGCCAGGATTTGCGCATCGGCGGGCGGCAAAGCGGCGCCCAGTTCCAATATACCCTCACCAGCGATAACTTGCAGGACTTGGTCACTTGGGCGCCCATTTTGCTGGCGAAGATGAAAACCCTCCCCGGCCTGACGGACGTCAACAGCGACTGGCGCAATCACGGCCTGGACGCCTTCCTCAACTATGACCGCCCCACCGCTTCCAGGCTCGGAGTCACGCCGGAGGCGATTGACACCACTCTTTACCATGCCTTTGGACAGTCGCAGGTTTCCACCATGTACACCCCGCTCAACCAGTACCATGTCGTCATGGAAATCGCGCCCAAGTACCTGCAAAACCCGGCAAGCTTCAACGACATTTACCTCGCCACGACCAACGGCGGACAGGTCCCCTTGAGCGCCGTGACCCGGCCCCAGACCAAGACCACTCCGATTGCTGTCAACCATCAGGGCCAATTCCCCGCGGTCACACTCTCCTTCAATCTCGCCCCCGGCGTGGCCCTTAGCGACGCCGTCGCGGTCATCAACGACATGGAGCGCAACGCGAACGTGCCCGCCACGATCCGCGGCAATTTCGCCGGAACGGCTCTGGCTTACCGGGCCTCTTTAGCCAGCGAGTGGCTTCTGATTGTCACCGCGCTGCTGGCGGTCTATATCGTGCTGGGCATTCTCTATGAGAGCTTCGTCCATCCCATCACCATTCTTTCCACCCTGCCCTCTGCGGGCGTCGGCGCGGTCCTGGCCCTGATGCTCACTCACACCGATTTGAGCGTGATCGCCCTGATCGGCATCATCCTGCTCATCGGCTTGGTCAAGAAGAACGGCATCCTGATGATTGACTTCGCGCTGTCGGCGGAGCGCGAGGAGGGCAAAAGCCCGAAGGACGCGATCTTCCAGGCCTGCCTGCTGCGGTTCCGGCCCATCCTGATGACTACACTGGCCGCCATGCTGGGCGCCATGCCGCTCGTCCTGGGAAGGGGGACCGGCTCGGAATTGCGCCGCCCGCTCGGCATCGCCATCGTGGGCGGGCTGGCCTTGAGCCAGGTGCTGACCCTTTACACCACCCCGGTGGTGTACCTTTGCCTCGACCGCTACAGCCATTGGTGGGCGCGGGTGCATGGGCGCGAGCGCGCCCGCATGCCGGCGCCCGCCCTCGCATGAACCCACCGGAGACAAAGCTATGTCACAATCACACATTTCCGCGAAGATCGCACCACCGATGGACAGGGAGTTTCTTAACGCAAAGGCGCAAAGGCCCAAAGGCGCAAAGAGGTCTTTGCTTCTCTGCAGTGCTATTCCTGAGAATTGCGCATTTTTGGCAAAATTTCCCGAACGATGTTCCCCAATGACAAATGACAAATTTTCAATGACCAATTCTCAATTCAGATCCACCACTTTGGTTGCGCCTCCGCCGCGCTGCGTCTTTGCGACTTTGCGTCTTTGCGTTAAATTGTTTTTCTTATCCGTGTCATCCGTGAAATCCGTGGTTCAATGGGCATTGCATGATTTCTCATTATTGTCCATGCGCCGGGCGGCGGCGGCCTGCGTGGCTCTTGCGCTCCTGGCCGGATGCAGCTTCGCCCCCAACTATAATGTCCCTCCCGTCCAAACTCCCGCCGCCTTCAAGGAGGCGGAGGGCTGGAAGGTTGCGCGGCCCACGGATGATGTCATTCGCGGCAATTGGTGGGAGTTGTTCGACGATCCGCAACTCAACGCGCTCGAAGACCAAGTCGCCATTTCCAATCAGACCCTCCTGGCCGCCCTGGCCAATTTCCAGGCCGCGCGGGCCGTGGTCAAGGAAGCCCGCGCGCAACTCTTCCCGGCCGTCTCAGCCGCCCCGTCCGTGACCAAATCAAAAGCGTCGAGTTCCTTAAGCCCCGTCGGGATTCGGAGCCAAACCCAATGGTCCCTGCCCCTGGAAGCCTCGTGGGAACTGGATTTGTGGGGCGCCATTCGCAACACCGTCAAGGCCGACACCTTCGCTGCCCAGGCCAGCGCCGCCAATCTCGAAAACCTGCGCTTGAGCGCCCAGGCCGACTTGGCGGAGGATTACTTTGCCCTGCGCGGCCAGGACGCGCTGAAGGGGGTTTTGGACGCCACCGTGGTTGCGGACCGGAAATCTCTCGACTTGACAAAGGCTCTTTATCAGAACGGCATGGATTCGGATGAAGACGTTTCCGAGGCGGAGACGGCTCTGGCGACCGTGACAGCGCAGGACACCAATCTCGGCATTCAACGGGCGCTCTACGAGCATGCGATTGCCCTGCTGCTGGGCCGGCCGGCCTCCGAGTTCTCCATCCTCGTCCAGCCCGCGGCAGCCAATCCGCCCGTCCAGCCGCCGGAAATTCCCCTCGCCGTTCCATCCCAATTGCTCGAGCGCCGTCCCGATGTTGCCTCCGCCGAGCGGAGCGTCGCCGCCGCCAACGCGCAAATCGGCGTGGCAAAGGCCGCCTTCTTTCCCACGCTGACATTGAGCGCCGAGGGGGGATTTCAAAGCGCCAACACTGCGAATCTGTTGTCCGGCCCCAGCTTCTTTTGGTCGCTGGGGTCCGCGATGGCGCAGACGGTTTTTGACGCCGGCCTGCGCAAAGCCGCCGTCGAACAATACCGCGCGACCTACGACTCCACCGTGGCCAACTACCGCCAGACCGTGCTGGGCGCGTTCCAGGAAGTGGAAGACAGCCTGTCCTCGCTGCGCATCCTCACCCAGGAGCGGGGAGAACAGGAGGCCGCCGTCCAATCGGCGCAACGGACCCTGGCCATCGCCACCCATCGGTACGAACTTGGTATTGACAGCTACCTCAACGTCATTGTCGCCCAAATGACCCTGCTCAGCAATCAGCAGACCGAGGTGAGCCTGCGCGTCCAGCAAATGACCTCCAGCGTCCAGCTCATCCTGGCCCTGGGCGGCGGCTGGGACAGCGCGCAACTCCTCCCCCCAAACCAAGTCACCTCCCAAAAGCTCCCCTGATTCGCTTATCAATCCGCTCCCGCCGGATACAGATTTGGGAAGTAAGAACGAGCCGGGATCAGCCCTCACTGTGGCCACCCTCTCGGACGGTCTTTGAAGCTGAACGGTCGCCGGTGCTCATGCACCAAAGAGCCGGGCGGCTAACTCGTCCCGGCTGATTTCCAAGTGGGCGGCGACATCACGCCCGCCAGCACTTCGTCACGCACAAAATGAAGCCGGATGACTTTGGGAGCTTGTCCCTCGTCGAAATGGCACTGGACAGCGTCCCGCACTTGCAGGCGAAGTTTCTCCAGGGTCTCAGCTTCTGTAAAGATTGAATGACCGAGCGCGCGGGCGGTAAAACCGCCTTCGTCCGCCTCTTCGACAAGGAAAATCAGTTCGTTCATTTTGCCCGGGCCAAAAGACCATTTGTCTTTTCTTCAATGTGCGCAATGTGCCGCTCCGGGTCAAGGACGAAGCGCCTATTGCGCTTTTTGCAGGGGCGCGACGCTGTTGGTCATCATCGGGTTGGCGCGTTTCCAGCCGCCGCCGAGGGCCTTGATCAGCAGGATGGTGGTTACGACGGGCGATGCAATTTACTGCGATCAAATCATCCCGCTCCATCTGAGCCGCCGTCCGCGGGCGACTTCAAAAAGCGGGTCTTGAAAGAGGGGTCCGAGAGCCGGCTCACCCGTTCCTTCGCGGACTCGGCCGTCAAACGGGCGATGGCTTCCAATAAAACCGGCAGGTCCAAAGGCTTCTCCATCAAGGCGTCCACCGCCATTCCCACCGCCTGTTCATATTGCTTTGGCCGGGCGGTGATGACAATGACAGACGTGTAGGGATGAGTGCGCGTGATCCGGTCAATCGCCGACCATCCGTCCAGGTCCGGCATGTTCAAATCCAGCAACACCAAGACCGGCGGATGGGCCGCGAATTGCGCCACCGCCTCCCGTCCCGTCCCGGCCAGCGCCACTTCATATTGCTCGGATTCCAAAACACGGCCCAGCAACTCCCGGATTCCCGGGTCATCGTCAGCCAGTAAGATTCTTTTTTTCACAAACCGGAACTTCGCCTGGGTGTTTCCAATCCTCTAGCACACGATGTGCCAAGGCCGTCACAGCGCCGACTTTCGCGTCTAACGCGCCGCATTCCCGCTGTTTCCGCCGCGCCGCGCCGATTTCATGGCCAAACAAGTATGCAGAACAGCAAAGTCTCTTGGCAGGCTAAAAACACGAGGTTCTTGTGGCCAACCGCCATGCTTTGGGAGTAGATTCCCAATTATTGGCCATGAAATTTGGGATTCAGCACAGATTAGTCGCCCTCGTCACGGTGGTGGCCGTGATGGGCGTGTTGATTCTGCTGGCGACTTTATACTCGCAGCGGCAGGCCGAGGATTTGCGCAACCGATTGAGCCAGGTCGAGTCCGAAAGCTTCAAAATCGCCGATCAATTCCGCGAGTCGCTCCGCGCCCTCAACAACATCATGCAGAGTTACGCGACCGATCACGACCCGGCCGCCTGGAATGAATTCCTGGAAGCCAGCCGCAAACTCGAAGGCTGGATTGAGGAGCAGAAACCCCGCCTGACCACCCAACGCGAAAAGGAAGCGTTGCAACAGATGAGCGCCGAGTACCAGGAATACCTGCGCGTGGCCCGCGATTTGCAGGCTAAGGTGCAAGCCGTCGGCGGGCAAAGCGTTTCCCTCGCCGATTTCAATCCCCTTCGGGCGCAGTCCCAGAAAGTCTTCGATCTTGGGCAGACCTTGATGAAAGCCCATTATGACTCCCGCAGCCAACTGCTCGACCAGGCAAACGAAACGCTCAAGCATCTCCGCTGGCTGGTGCTCGGCTCGCTCGGTTTGCTCTTTGTCTTCGGCCTGCTCCTGGCCGGCGTCGTCTATCGCGACATGATCGCCCCGCTCCGCGTCAAGCTGGTCGAAAGCCAGTCGCTGGTCGAACGCCACGAGAAGCTGGCCTCCCTCGGCATGCTCGCCGCCGGCGTCGCCCATGAAATCCGCAATCCCCTCACCGCCATCAAGGCCGCCTTGTTCATCCAGCAAAAAAAATTCCAGCCCGGCTCCCAGGAGCACACCGACGCCAGGGTGGTGCAACGGGAAATCTCCCGCCTCGAGCGGATCGTCAATGATTTCCTCCATTTCGCCCGGCCGAGCGACCCCGAATTGGCCACTGTTCCGGCCGACCTGCCCCTGCGCGAAGCGCAACTGTTCCTGGCCCCTTCCTTGTCCGGCACGCGCATTCAGCTCGTTCTGGAAAAGCCGCCCCCGATGCACATCAACGTGGACCTTGCCCAAATCAAACAAGTCCTCATCAACCTGGTGCAAAACGCCGCCGACAGCATCACCCAAGGCGCCGCCGGCGCGCAAGACGGCACCATCACTCTGCGCGCGCGCCACGACCGGAAAAATCTCCCGCAAGGGGAGACCGATGTCGTCATCCTGGAAGTGGCCGACACCGGCGCGGGCATTCCGCCCGAAGTGGAGAAGCGGCTCTTCGATCCGTTCTTCACCACCAAGCAAACCGGCACCGGCCTGGGCCTCTCCATTGCCGCGCGGATTGTCGAAAAGCACGGCGGGGCGCTCCAGTACCAAACCCAGGTCAACCACGGCACCACCTTTGGCATCGTCCTGCCCCAAGCCGCCCCATGAGCGCCGCCGCGAAAATTTTGCTGATCGAAGACGACGCCGGCATCGCCGACACCCTGCAACGCATCTTGACGGACGAAGGCCATGAAGTCACGGCCCAACAGCGGGGCGACGACGGCCTGGCGCGCGCCGCCGCCGACGTGTTCAATGTCGTCATCACCGATTTGAAGTTGCCCGGTCTCAACGGCCTGGAATTGGTCCGCCAACTCCACGCCGCCCAGCCGCGCCTGCCCATCATTCTCATCACCGCCTTCGGCACCACCGAAACGGCCATCGAAGCCATGAAGCTCGGCGCTTATGACTACTTGCTGAAGCCCTTTGACATTCCGCAAATGCTCGACCTGGTCCGCCGCGCCGCCGACAGCAACCGCCTCATGTCCGAACCGGTCCTCCTGGGCGAAACCGGCGCCGCCCGTGCTGCGCTCGTCGGCCAAAGCGCGCCCATGCAGGCCATCTACAAGGAAATCGGCCGTGTCGCCTCCAAGCCGGTCAACGTCCTCATTCGCGGCGAAACCGGCACCGGCAAGGAACTCATCGCGCGGGCCATTTATCAGCACAGCGACCGCGCCAACGCCCCGTTCATCGCGATCAACTGCGCGGCCATTCCCGAAACCCTTCTGGAAAGCGAGCTGTTCGGCCACGAGCGCGGCGCTTTCACCGGCGCCCAATCGCGGCGGATTGGCCGGTTCGAGCAAGCCGACCACGGCACACTCTTTCTGGATGAAATCGGCGACATGACCCTCGGCACGCAGGTCAAACTCATGCGGGTGCTTCAGGAGAAGAGCCTCCAGCGCCTCGGGGGCAAGGAAACCATTTCCGTGGATGTGCGCGTCGTGGCCGCCACCCATCGCGACCTGGAAACCGCCATCCAGGAAAAGCAATTCCGCGAGGACCTGTATTACCGTCTCAGCGTCGTCGTCATCAACCTCCCCCCGTTGCGCCGGCGCAAGGAGGACATCCCCGCCCTGGTCCATTATTTCCTGCAAAAATACGGCCCGGAATTGGGCAACGCCGAGCCGTCCATTCATCCCGGCGCCATCGAATTCCTCGTGGCGCAACCGTGGCCGGGAAACGTTCGCGAACTGGAAAATGTGGCGCGCAAGACCTTGCTCCTCGCGCAAAGCTACACCATCAACACCGACCATGTGCGCGCCGCCCTAAACAAAAGCGCCGGTTCAGCCAGCACCGCGTCGCGGTCCGTGGGCGAGTATGTGGACGACCTGCTGGCCGCGGCCCGGCGCGGCGAACTGGCCGACGCGCACACCCGGGCGCTGGAAATGATCGAGCGCGAACTCTTCACCCGGGCCATTCAACAGGCGCATGGTAACCAGGCCAAAGCCGCCCGATGGCTCGGCATTTCCCGCATTACCATGAAGGCCAAGCTCGTTCAATTCGGCCTCCACCCCATCCTGGACCGCGACTCCGCGCCCTTTTCATACTCTTAATCTTAATCTCCATCGTGAAGAGAAGAAGAGATTAAGATTAAGATTAGGATTAAGATTAAGAGGCGAATCTAAAAAGTAAGATGCACCGGGCATTTGCGCCGAGGGCGCATATCACCCTCTTGGGCGCTGCTGTGTCGTGGACTGGATTTCAGCGATTGAAACGATTGAGAATTGGCCATTGAGAATTGGTCATTTGCAAATGCGCGAAGCGCCGTGGAGTGCGGAACGACAGTTCCGCTTTGGCGTGACATGAGGCAAAGCGGCGCTATCGCGCCGCGCTCCAAAGCGGCCTGCCGGCCGCCTGGCTTTCGCTGGAAATGACCGATGACAAATTTTCAATGGCCAATTCTCAATTGAAAGTTCCGAAATCTTAAAGCGCTTCTTCGCCGAGGAGAGTCACCCAAGAAAGTGATATGCGCCCTTGCACCGTTACGTCAATGGGTTTGACTTCCGGTGGATCAGGCGCAAGCTGAACGACGGCGACCGGACAAAGCCGGCCGTCCAGGGGGCGCAAGGAAAGCGTCTCCCATATCACACGATCAGGCAATGAACCGACTTTTTTACGGCGATAATTTGCCGGTGATGCGCGAATCATTGAAAGATGAGTCGGCGGACCTCATTTATCTGGATCCGCCGTTTAATTCGCAACGCGGATACAACTTGCTTTTCAAAACTCCCAAAGGGCAGGACAGCGAGGCGCAAATTGAGGCCTTTCAGGATACATGGCACTGGGGAAACGAAGCGGAACTGGAATTTAACGGCATTTTGCATCAAAAAACAACAGGGCTTTCGTTGTTAATGAATTCCCTTCGGTCCTTTCTTGGCGATAACGATGTGATGGCATACTTGACCATGATGGCTTCGCGGTTGATCGAATTGAACCGGATTTTGAAGCCAACGGGCAGCCTGTATTTGCATTGCGACCCGACCGCGAGCCATTACTTGAAGATGGTTCTGGACTCCATTTTCGGCATTCAGAACTTCAGGAATGAGATCATCTGGGAGAGAACCAGCAGCCACAACGACAGCAAAAAATGGGCGGCGGTTCACGACACGATTTTTTTCTATTCCAAGAGCGATGATTGTGTCTGGAATCCGGTGTTCACCCAGCATGGCGAAAAGTATGTGGCCGATTTTTACCGCTTCAAAGACGAGCGGGGAGTCTATCGTTTGGACCATATCATCCGCTCCGCGAGCATGGGGCCGCGGCCCAACTTGGCTTACGAGTATAAAGGTTATACGCCTCAATGGGGATGGAGAACCATTCGTGAGAAATTGGAAGCCTTGGACAAGGAGGGAAGGATTGAATGGAGCAAATCAGGACGGCCTTACTTGAAGAGATACTTTGAAGAACAAAAGGGGACTCCTATTAAATCCGTCATTTCCGACATTCCGCCCATCGGCGCAAAAGCACAGGAGCGGCTGGGCTACCCGACACAGAAGCCGCAAGCCCTTTTGGAGCGCATTATTTCCGCCAGCAGCAACGAGGGCGGCCTGGTCCTGGACCCATTCTGCGGATGCGGGACGGCGGTTCACGCCGCCCACAAGTTGAACCGGAAGTGGATTGGAATAGACATCACATGCCTGGCAATTTCCTTAATCGAAGGCCGGCTCAAGAAAGCCTTTGGCCCGGCGTGTGTTTTTGAAGTGCATGGCCTTCCGAAAGACTTGGATTCCGCCAAAGACCTTGCCCGGCGCGACAAGTATCAATTCCAGTGGTGGGCGGTTTCCCTCGTGGAAGCGCAGCCTTTCCAGGGGCGGAAAAAAGGGCCGGATACCGGCATTGACGGTTTGAAATTCTTCCAGGACATTGACCGGAAAGAAGCGCGGAAAATCATCGTGAGCGTCAAAGGCGGCGAGCGTTTAAAGGCGGATGATGTTCGCTCGCTTATGGCGGCGCGGGACCGGGAAGGAGCGGAGATCGGCCTCTTGATTTCCCTGGTGGAGCCGACAAACGGGATGGTGGCGGAGGCCGCCAGCGCCGGTTTTTACGAGAGTCCGAACGGCAAACAGTATCCGCGCTTGCAATTGCTCACCATTGCAGCCTTGCTGAACAAGACGCAAAGGGCGGAACATCCGGATTATGAGCCGGATTTAAACTTCAAGAAGCCAAAGGCCGAGGCAACCTCAAAACAGGAGGGGTTGAAGATATGCTAATCTCGATATGAAAATCATCCCCATTCTCCTTTTGGCCGTTCCGGCCCTGTTGCTCGATCACCCCGCCCTCGCCCAAACCAATCGCGTCGTCGTCCCCGACCCGCAGGATTGGGTCCTCAAGTCGCGCGGGAATTTCGAGCAACAGATCGCCCGCCCTTTGCGCTATTTTCCCGACGGCGGCGATTTTGTCATCACCAACGGCGCGGAGTTTTTCAACCGTCCGCTCTACTGCGTCAATTCCGGCTTCCGCATTGACGGCGGCGACAGGCCGGAATTCTCGCTCTACCTGCCGGGGCGCGGCGGCAATTTGCGCCTCGCCATCCGAACTTCCGCCGGTGTCAAATGGCTGCACGACGCCGCCCAAATCATCGCGCGTTACCGGCCCGGCTCGCTCCTTTACCAAATCCGCGACCCGCTGCTCGGCGGGGGCGAATTGGATTTGACCGTGCTGCCGATGGCGGCCACCAAGGGCCTTGTCGTCCGTGTGGAATTGCTCCGCGCGGCGGCGGATTTGATCTGGGCCTTCGGCGGCGCCAACGGCGCGCGCGGCTCGCGCGATGGCGACATCGGCTGCGAGCGCCAGCCTGTTTCGGAATTTTTCCAGATGCGCCCGGAACAGTGCCGCGGCAATTCCATTATCATCGCGTCGAACACGTTCACGCTCCGCGGCAGCAACATGGTCATCGGCGGCGTGATGCCGCCAGGCGCCACTCTCTCCGTGGCCGACGCGGCGCAATGGAACTCGCCGGCTGCCTTGCTCGCTTCCGCGACGCCCAAGCCGGCATTGCCCGTGGCCGCCGGGCAAGTCGCGCTGCCGCCCGGTCAGCCGGTTTATCTGGCGTTGCAGCAAGTGTCGCGCGAAAACCAGGCCGACTTGGCCGTCTATCGCGAAGTGAGCCAGCTTGGCTCCGGTCAATTGGCGGGGGACGAGAAAGCCGTCCCGCTCTACAAGGCCTCCGATTTGCCGCAAGTTTTTGCCGCCGCCGAGGAACACCGCCGCGCCGTTGCGGAGCGCGTGGCGGTCGAGACTCCCGACCCGTTCATCAACGCCGCCGCCGCCGCTCTGAACACCGCCGCGGACGCCGTATGGGACCAGAAATCGCAGGCGTTCATGCACGGCGCCGTCGCCTGGCGGACGCACCTGCTCGGCTGGCGCGGCGCTTACACCGGCGACGAGCTGGGCTGGCACGACCGCACGGCGTCGCATTTCGCCGGATTTGCCAAACAGCAGAACACCAGCCCCGTGCCGGAAAAAATTCCGCCCGCCGACGCAAACGTCAATCTCGCCCGCAGCGAAGCCGGGCTCCACTCCAACGGCGACCTGACCAAGTCGCACTACGACATGAACCTGGTGGCGGTGGATGTGTTTTTCCGCCACCTGCTCTGGACGGGCGACCTGGATTACGCGCGTCAAATGTGGCCGGTGATCGAGCGGCACCTGGCCTGGGAGCGCCGCCTTTTCCGCCGCGAATTCGGCCCGGACAAACTGCCACTTTACGAAGCCTACGCGGTGATTTGGGCCAGCGACAACATGCAATACAACGGCGGCGGTGTCGCCCATTCCACGGCTTACAATTATTTTGAAAACAAAATGGCCGCCCGCGTGGCGGCGCTGCTGGGCAAGGACCCCGCACCTTACGAGCGGGAGGCGGACCTGATTTCGCGCGCGATGCAAAAATATCTCTGGCTCGATAACGAAGGCTGGTTCGCCGAATTCAAGGATTATCTCGGCCTGCAACTGGCGCATCCCAACGCCGGACTGTGGACGTTTTATCACACGCTGGATTCGGAAGTGCCTTCGCCCTTCCAGGCCTGGCAGATGTCGCGCTTTGTGGACACGCAGATCGCCCACATCCCCATCCGCGGGCCGGGCGTGCCGGCGGAAACGCTCTTCACGCTGCCGGAAACAAGCTGGATGCCCTACATGTGGTCCATCAACAATGTCGTCATGGCCGAAGCCGCGCACACTTCGCTGGGCTATTGGCAGGCGGGGCGCGCGGACGCCGCGTTTCCGCTGTTCAAAGGCTGTCTGATAGACAGCATGTTCCTCGGCCTTTGCCCCGGCAATGTCGGCGCGATGACCGGCTTCGACATGGCGCGCGGCGAGGCGCAGCGCGATTTCGCCGATGGCTGCGGCACCGTTTCGCGCGCGCTCATCGAGGGGCTGTTCGGCGTGCAACCGGACGCGCTGGCGGGCGAATTGAAAATCCGCCCCGGCTTTCCGGCGCAATGGACTAACGCGGCCATCCGGCATCCTGATTTTTCGTTCGCCTTCCGCCGCGAAGGTTCGACGGAAACATTTTCCATCGGGCAAAACTTTCCCAAGCCGCTCGCCTTGCGCCTGGAAATTGCCGCGCGGGGCGAAAGTGTCGCCGCCGCGACGGTCAACGGGCAGGCCGCAAAGTGGCACATGAAGGCGGACAGTGTCGGCTCGCCGCGAATTGAAATCGAGAGCGCGGCGGCAGCGCGTCAGGAAGTAGTCATCGAATGGCGCGGGCGCGCCCCGATGTCCACCCCGTCCACTCCGTCCACACCGTCCACCAACTATGGCGGCATCCTGCCCCCCGGCCGCACCCAGGTGGTGCCGCTTGGCGAACAAATGCAAGCGCAGATTGACGGCGACGAACTTCTGTCCGTCCAGGACCCGCAAAACGCCTTGAGCAAGATCGTGTTGGAGAAGACCGGCTTTCGCGCCACCGCAACGGGCGCGCCCGGCCAGCGCACCGTCTTCGCCCAAGTCCGCCAGGGCGATTGGACCTGGTGGCAGCCGGTCGCTTTGGAGATTCGCGACAATAAACCCGCCGCTGTGACGGACTGGAAGGCGCCCGCGCCGGCGCCCTTTGAGACGGTGGACCTCGCGCCGTTCTTCAACGACTCGGTCACGCGGATTTTCCGCAACGAATATCTTGCGCCCCGCTCGCCCTTCGTTTCCCTGGCCATGCCCAAGCAAGGCCTCGGCGGCTGGTGCGATTTCGCCACCAGCTACGCCGTGGATGATTCCGGCCTGCGCGCAACGGCGGCGCGCGACGGCGGGAAACTCGTGCTGCCCAACGGCGTGCCGTTGCAAACCCCGGTCGCGGCGGGCGCGAAGAACATCGTCTTCACCTCGCAATGGACCAATTATCCGCGCGAAGTTTCCGTGCCGCTCGCCGGAAAATCCGCCCATGCCTGGCTGCTCATGGCCGGTTCGACCGGCCCGATGCAAAGCCGGTTCGACAATGGCGAAGTAATCGTTACTTACGCCGACGGCACGGCCGCGCGGCTCGCGCTGAACAATCCGGTCAACTGGTGGCCCATTGAGCAGGATTATTTCCTGGACGATTACGCCTTCCGCCGCGACGAGCCGATCCCGCCGCGCGTGGATTTGAAGACGGGGAAAATCCGTATTCTTGACGTGGCGGCTTTCAAGGGCAAAGGCGGCAAACTTTCCGGCGGCGCGGCGACCGTGCTGGATTTGCCGCTGGATTCCACAAGAGAACTGAAATCCCTCACCGTCCGCGCGCTCGCCAACGAAGTCGTCATCGGCCTAATGAGCGTGACTTTATCCCGTTGATGTTATGAAACGATGTTCCTATTGCGGCGTCGAGTATCCCGACGACACGGTTATGTGCGCGACGGACCATACCCCGTTGGACCCCGCCGTCGCGCCGCCGCCGCCTCCGCGTCTGCCTGAATCCAAACGGCCGGCATATCATTTTGCGTCTCTTTCCCAGGCGGATCAGCAGAAAGCCTTTGTGACGCTGGTGACGTGCGGCACGCTGGTGGCGGCGGACGTGATTGTCAGCCGGCTCCGCGCCGCGGGGATTGAGGCATTTCTGCCCGACGAGTTTCTGATGCAGGCTGACGGGTGGAACTTCAACACCTTTGGATACGTCCGCGTGCAGGTTCCCCCGAAAGACTACGACGCCGCCAAAGACTTGATCGCCGATACCGGCCTTGCCGCCGGTTGAGCACTTGAGGGCGCACGACAGCTTCGCGCCCTGCTCTCTCTCCCCGCTTGCGGGGAGAGAGTCGGAGAGAGGGGTACCCGAAATCTGTCCTGCGCCCAGCGCTTGAACGGAGCGCCTCTCATTTCTCACCCGGCCAAATCCAAGTTTGGCTCAATGGCCGGTGGCAGAAGCTCCGTTAGGAGCGATATATTTGTAGCCAACAAGCCCAAAGATATCCCAAGCTCCGTCAGGAGCGATATATGCCGCTCCTGACAGAGCTTGAGGCTATTTCCGTGGCGCAACTACACAGATGCCGCGCCTGACGGCGCTGGCGGAAGCGGCCTTGGCTCTGCCCACCCCGCCTGGCGCATGTCATTTTCCCGGACTTGTCTCTTGACAATCCGCGCTTAAGCTCTATACTCGCAAGCCTATGGTAAGACATGATAGGTTGGAGGGCGGCGGGGCGAAGGCGGGACGATCCCGGCAATCGTGGATCGCGTTTGATTCTTCATCGGCATTGCGAATTGGGGAAATTACAGCCAAAAGTCGCATTCCTCATCGCCAGGCCTGCGACGGACGGGGAAGGCTCAAATTAAGGCTAATTAAGGCTAATTAAGGCTAATTAAGGTTAATTAAGGCTAATTAAGCTTAATAAATGTATTATTTTAGACACAATGGCTAAAAATGACCAGTTCGCAGACGAGCTTAACGCGGATATTTCACACTTTCGGATTCGGAGCGCCGATTTTCAATCAGCTTTCAGCGGCCAGGCGGCCGCAAAGCCGACTGCAAGTCGGCGCTCCGGACTGTTGGCGTTTCGTGCGATGCATGAAATATCCGGGTTAACCCCTGCTTCGGGGTGCGTCCGGCGGGCTTTTTGGCTCGCCTCCCTGTGCCCGGTCGCGCATCATTCCCCAATTAGGAAGCAACTATGAAATTTGGACATTTCGACGACGGCAAACGGGAATACGTCATCACCCAGCCCAATACCCCGCTGCCCTGGATCAATTATCTGGGCTGCGAAGCCTATTTCGGCCTGATCTCCAACACCGCCGGCGGTTATTCCTTCTATCGCGACGCCCGCCTCCGCCGCCTCACCCGCTACCGCTACAACAACGCCCCCTTCGATGTCGGCGGCCGTTATCTCTATATCCGCGACAATGAGACCGGCCAATTCTGGTCGCCTTCCTGGCAGCCCACGCGCACCCCGCTCGACCATTACGAATGCCGCCACGGCATGGGCTACACCACCATCCGCTCCAGCCGCCTCCAGATCGAGGCCCAAACTTGCTACTTCGTCCCGATGGGCCAGAACCTGGAAATCTGGCAATGCTCCGTCACCAACCGCCGCCGGAAACCCGCCCGCCTTTCCATTTTTTCCAGCATCGAATTTTGCCTCTGGGACGCCCAGGACGACGCCACCAATTTCCAGCGCAATTTCAGCACCGGCCAGGTCGAGATTGAGAACGGGGTCATTTATCACAAGACCGAGTATCGCGAGCGCCGCAATCATTTCGCCTGGTTCGCCTGCTCGGAGAAACTCGCCGGGTTCGACACCCAGCGCGACACTTTCCTGGGCGCCGCCCGCGGCTGGGACAACCCGGCGGCGGTCGAGCGCGGCAAATCTTTCAATTCCGTCGCTTACGGCTGGGCCCCGCATGGCTCGCACCATGTCAAGTTGAATTTGAAGCCGGGCGAAACCCGGCAAATCATCTTCCTCCTCGGCTACCACGAAAATCCTGTTGACCAAAAATTCGACCCGCCGGATTCCCAGACCATCAACAAGCGGACTGTCAAACCTATCATTGCCAAGTATCTCGACGGCAAAAACATCGCGGCGGCCTTCGAGGAACTGCGCCGGTATTGGGACGGCTTGCTCGGCGTTTATCAGGTGGATTCGCCCGACCTCCACGCCAACCGCATGGTCAACATCTGGAACGCCTGCCAGTGCATGGCCACTTTCAACATGTCGCGCTCGGCGTCCTTCTACGAATCAGGCATCGGACGCGGCCTCGGATTCCGCGATTCCAACCAGGACCTGCTCGGTTTTGTGCAGATGGTCCCCGCCCGCGCGCGCGAACGCATCCTGGACATCGCCGCGACGCAACTGGCCGGCGGCGGCGCGTTTCACCAGTATCAACCCCTGACCAAGCGCGGGAACAACGACATCGGCAGCGGCTTCAACGACGATCCGCATTGGCTCATCCTCGGCGTCGCCGCCTACCTCAAGGAAACCGGCGACTGGAGCATCCTGGACGAGCCGGTGCCATTCGAGAACGAACCCGGTTCCGAGCGTCCGCTCTACGAACACCTGCGCCGAAGTTGCCACTATACCCTCGAACGCCTCGGCCCCCACGGCCTGCCGCTCATTGGCCGCGCCGATTGGAACGATTGCCTCAACCTCAACTGCTTCTCCGACACCCCCGGCCAATCTTTCCAGACCACCACCAACAAGGACGGCAAAGTCGCCGAGTCCGTCTTCATCGCCGGCCTGTTTGTGCTCGCGGCGAAGGAACTGGCCGCCATCGCGCGCAAACGCAAATTGAACGCCGAGGCCCGGCGCTATTTGGCTCACGCCGCCAAAATGGAGGAGGCCGTTTGCCGGCACGGCTGGGACGGCCAATGGTTCGTGCGCGCCTACGATGATTTCGGCAAACCCATCGGCTCCAAAGTTTGCAAGGAGGGAAAGATTTTCATCGAACCGCAAGGCTTCTGCATCATGGCCGGCATCGGACTCAAGGACGGCAAAGCCAGGCTCGCGCTCGAATCAGTCAACAAGAATCTGGCCACTCCGCACGGCATCGTCCTGTTGCAGCCCGCTTACACAAAGTATTACATTGAGTTGGGCGAAATTTCCTCCTATCCGCCCGGTTACAAGGAAAACGCCGGCATCTTCTGCCACAACAACCCGTGGATCATCATTGCCGAAGCAATGGCCGGCAACGGCGACCGCGCTTTCGATTACTACACGCGCATCAATCCCTCCGCGCGCGAGAACATCGGCCAGTTGCACCGTTGCGAGCCTTACGTCTTCGCCCAGATGATCGCCGGCCGCGACGCCCCCACGCACGGCGAAGCTAAAAACTCCTGGCTCACCGGCACCGCCGCCTGGACTTATTTCGCAGTGACGCAGTGGATTTTTGGCATCCGCACCGAATACGACGGCCTGCTGATTGATCCCTGCATACCCGCGCGCTGGAAAGGCTTCAAAGTCAGCCGCGTTTTCCGCGGCGAAACCTTCAACATCGAAGTCCGCAACCCATCCGGCGTGATGAAAGGCGTTCGCCGCGTGGTCATGGACGGCGTGGAAGTCGTGGGACAGTTGTTGCACCCCGCCGGCACCGGGCGGACGCATAACGTCCTGGTGGAAATGGGCTGAATTCCAACAGAAGCAAACGAAGGTAACGGAGAATTCCGATTCCGAATCAAGACTTCGTTTTCTTCGTTTGCTTCTGTTCAAAAAAATCCATGTGGTCCGTACTCCAAATTCTCCGAATCATCCATTTTCGCGCCGATTTTCCCGCGCAGAGGCGCGGAGCACCGCGGTGTTATTTAACGCAAAGGCGCAAAGACGCAAAGAGTTTTTTCCGACTTTGCGACTTTGCGTTGAAATGTCTTTTCTTTCGCCCCGCGCAACGGAGAGATCGCCGGAGAGTCCCGATTCGGAATCGGGATTTTGCGCCTCTTGCGCCTTCTCGCGGCCAATCCGCAATCCGAAATCCGCAATCCGCATTTCCCCTGTGGCGTCAGTTGGTCTTTGCAAAAGGGGCCGGGATGCCGTAGTAATCAGGCTCCGGCGCAATCGTCTCGCACACCGTGAGGCGGAAGCCGGATGTTTTATGAAAGTTGATGTGGAAATATATGACACGACCCTGCGCGATGGCAGCCAGGGCGAAGGGATCAATTTTTCCGTGATGGACAAGCTGCGCATCGCGGAACGATTGGACGCTTTTGGCGTCCATTTCATCGAAGGCGGCTGGCCGGGGTCCAATCCCAAGGATATTGAGTTCTTTGAGCTGGCCAAGCAGCGGAGCTTCAAGCGCGCCAGGCTGGCCGCGTTCGGCTCGACACGCCGCAAAGGGGTGGACGTGGACGCGGACGATCAGGTCCGCCTGCTGCTGGCGGCGGAAACGCCGGTAGTGACGATTTTTGGCAAGACCTGGCTGCTGCATGTCAAGGAGGTCTTGCGCACGACGCCGGAGGAGAATCTGGCGATGATCGCCGACACGGTGCGCTTTCTCAAAAGGCACGGCAAATTTGTCGTGTACGACGCGGAGCATTGCTTCGACGGTTTCAAGGACGAGCCGGCTTATGCGACGGCCACCTGGCAGGCGGCGGAGGCGGCCGGGGCGGATGTGGTGACGCTGTGCGACACCAACGGCGGTTCGCTGCCGGGGGAGATTGCGCGCATCACGGCGGCGGCGCGCGCCAAGCTTTCCTGCGTCATCGGCATCCACACGCACGATGACATCGGGTTGGGCGCGGCCAATGCGCTCGCGGCGCTGGAAGCGGGCGCGGCCCATGTGCAGGGGACGATCAATGGTTACGGGGAGCGGACGGGCAACTGCAATTTGACCAGCGTGATTCCGACAATTGCGTTCAAGGTGGGGAAGAGTTGCGTGCCGCCCGCCTCACTGCGCCAATTGCGCGAGTTGTCGCAGTATGTGGATGAGATGGCCAATTTGCGCCACAGCCCGCGCCAGCCGTGGGTCGGTTCGGCGGCGTTTTCCCACAAAGGGGGGACGCACGTCAACGCGGTGCAAAAAGTGGCGCGCAGTTACGAACACATTGACCCGGCTTGCGTCGGCAACCAGCGCACGGTGCTGATCAGCGACCTGGCCGGCCGCAGCAATATCGTCATGAAGGCCCAGGAGCTGGGCATTCCGTTGAGCCAGGACGCGCCGGAGTTGAAGGAACTGCTGGCGCGGCTGAAAAAACTGGAGCACGAAGGCTATGAATTTGAGGCCGCGGGCGGCTCGCTCGCCGTGCTGCTCCGCAGAGCTTTGCATCCGCAAGTCCTCCCCTTCGCCGTTCATGGCTACCATGTTTCCATGCGCCGCCAGGACGGCGGATCGGTCTGCGAAGCGACCATCAAAGTGAAGGTGGACGGACGCGAGGCCCACACGGTGGCGGACGGCGACGGGCCGGTTAACGCGCTGGACTCGGCGCTGCGGGCGGCGCTGGCGAATTTTTATCCGCAAGTCAAGAAGATAGTCTTGACCGATTACAAGGTCCGCATTTTGGACTCGACGACCGGCACGGCGGCGAAAACGCGCGTGCTCATCCAGTCCACCGACGGCCAGGAGGAATGGGGCACCGTCGGCGTCAGCCCCAACATCATTGAAGCCAGCCTGCAGGCCCTGATTGACAGCATGGAATACCGGCTGATGAAATGAAAAACGGAAAAAGCTAGACGTATATACAACATGATGTATATATGGCAGTATGAAAACGGAACGGAAAAGCAAAAAAGCCAAAGAGATGCCCAAAACCAGGGCGGCTGTGCGTTATCCGATTGAAGAAACCAGGGAATCGGACCTGCTAAAAGAAGAGGCGCCGGCCTGTGAAGTGGAGGAATCGCCCATGCTCCGCACCCAAATCTACCTGAGCAAGCCGGAGCATGAATTCATCCAGACCGAGGCCGCGCGCAGGGACCAGCCGATGGCGGCGGTCATCCGCGCCTTTATTGATGAGAAGATGGACATTCCAGAGAGCACCTGGACTAATAATCCGCTTCTCTCGCCGCCGGCGGACCCCCATTTTGTCGGACCGGAAGACGGCGCGATCAATCATGACCATTACATCTATGGGGGACCCAGGAAATGGAAGAAGCGCCGGGGCAAATGGGTGGAGGCGCCGCCCTTGCCTGCGGATTATTACACCAACCCGGCCTGCGCCGCCGCTTACGACCGTAAGACGGGAGGGAAAAAGTGACGGCTCAAGTTTTGCTGGACGCCTCGTTCTGTATCGCCCTGCGGGACCCGCGCGAGCCGATGCACAGCCAGACGCGGCAGGCCGCGGAGAGCTTGCTGCGCCGGCGCACCCGCTTTGTCTTCACCAGTTTTATCCTGGCGGAGACTCACGCCTACTTCAGCCGCTCGCCGGCCATGCGCAGCCAGATTCTGGACGACGCGCAGCAAAACCCGGCGCTCCATTGGGAGCCGGTCTCGCACAGCGACGAAACGGCGGCGGTGGCCCTGTTGCGGCAGCATCGCGACAAGCAGTATTCCCTGTGCGATGCGATTTCGTTTGTCGTCATGCGGCGGCTGGGGATTTCCAGGGCGGCGTCTTACGACGGCCATTTCCGCCAGTTCGGCGGGATTGAAATTGTGGAGTGACCTCTTCCAGGAATCTGGAACCCATTTTTTATGCCCGAAATTCCCAAAGCTTATGTTCCCCAGGCGGTCGAGGAGAAATGGTATCAATTCTGGCTCGACCGGAATTGTTTCACCGCCAATCCGCGCTCGCTTAAACCGGCCTTCTCCATCGTCATTCCGCCGCCCAACGTCACCGGCCTTCTCACCCTCGGCCACGTTCTCAACAACACCATTCAGGACATCCTGGCGCGGCGCGCGCGGATGACCGGGCATGAAGTGCTCTGGCTGCCGGGCACCGACCACGCCGGCATCGCCACCCAATCGGTCGTCGAGCGCACATTGAAAAAATCCGGCCTCATCAAGCATCGCAACGATTTGGGCCGCGAAAAATTTCTGGAGAAGACATGGGAGTGGAAGGAAAAGCATGGCGGCATCATCATCCAGCAACTTAAGAAATTGGGGGCTTCGTGCGATTGGACGCGGGAGCGGTTCACCATGGACCCGGAATACTCCCGGTGCGTGCAAAAAGTGTTCGTCGAGCTTTACAAAAAGGGACTCATCTACCGCGGCAAACGCATGGTCAACTGGTGCCCTTCCTCCCTCACCGCGCTGTCGGACGAGGAGGTGGTGATGAAGGAGCAAAAGGGTTTCCTCTATTATTTCAAGGTGGAAGTTGCCGAAGAGCCGGGGACTTTTCTGACGATTGCAACCACGCGCCCGGAAACGATCCCCGGCGACAGCGCCGTGGCTGTCAATCCGAAAGACCCGCGCTACGCGCATCTCATTGGCAAACACGCCGTGCGCCCGCTCCCGGCGGAATTGCCGCGCGAGCAGAAGCTCATTCCCATCATCGGCGACGAGCATGTGGATTTTGAATTCGGCACCGGCGTTTTGAAAGTGACCCCCGCGCACGACAAGGCGGACTTTGAAATCGGCCAGCGGCACAAGCTGGCGCAGATTGAAGTCATTGCCGCCAACGGCCACATGAACGACGCGGCGGGCGCGGACTTGCGCGGCCTGGACTGTTTCAAGGCGCGTAAAACGGCCGTGGAAAAACTGACCGAACTCGGCGCGCTGGTAAAGGAAGAGCCTTACACGAACAACGTCGGCTACAGCGAGCGCGCCGACGTGCCCGTCGAGCCGCGCCTGAGCGAGCAGTGGTTCCTGAAATATCCGAGTGTGGAAAAGTCCCGCGCAGTCGTGGACAAGTGCGAGATGAAGTTTCACCCTGACCGATGGTCAAAGGTCTATGACCACTGGATGGAAGGCATTCAAGACTGGTGCATCAGCCGCCAACTTTGGTGGGGGCATCGGATTCCGGTCTGGCATAAACGAGTTCGCCTGACCGAAAGTAACTGGCCTGATGAACTTCTGCCCTGGGGTTGGGACGATTTTGTTGAAGGCAATTGTGAGAACTACGCCAACAAACACCCGAATGAGTTGACTTTCGTTCGCATCCTCAACGTTTCCGATGGAAAAGAAGTGAATCCCAAGAAAGACCCGTTGATGCCAGTAGTCCGTGAGACAGAAGGCGAATATGACATCTACATTGCCACCCTTTCTCAGCAAGAGAACAAAGCCTTTGAACATTTCGGCTTCACCCAAGACCCCGACGTTCTCGACACCTGGTTCAGTTCCTGGCTCTGGCCGTTTGCGACAATGGGGTGGCCGGAGCAGACGGAGACATTGAAGAAGTTTTATCCGACCTCAGACCTTGTCACCGGGCCGGACATTATTTTTTTCTGGGTCGCGCGCATGATCATGGCGGGATACGAGTTCATGGGCAAAATGCCGTTCAAGAATGTCTATTTTACAGGGATCATCCGCGACAAGCAGGGCCGGAAAATGTCCAAGAGCCTGGGCAATTCGCCCGATCCGCTGGACTTGATCGCCCAATACGGGGCCGACGCGCTGCGCTTCGGTGTCATCCGCTCCGCGCCGCAGGGGCAGGACGTGCTTTACGACGAGCAGCAGGTCGAATTGGGCCGCAACTTCTGCAACAAACTGTGGAACGCCTGCCGTTTCCGGCAGATGCAGCCCGGCGAAATCGAGGGCGAAATCCGCCCCGAACTTCTGACCTGCGACGACAAATGGATTCTGCTTAAGCTCGATCAGGCCATCGTCGAATTGAGCGGCGCGCTGGCCGAATACAAATTCAACGAGGCGGCGCAAACCCTCTACCGTTTTTTCTGGAGCGAGTATTGCGACTGGTATGTCGAAGCCAGCAAGGCAGTCCTCGCGGGCGGCACCGAAGCCGCGGACGCCTCCGCCGCGTCGCTCCAGGCCAACAGCCTGGCGGTGATGGATTTCGTGCTGTCAAACACATTGCGCCTGTTCCATCCCTTCCTCCCCTTCATCACCGAGGAGCTTTGGCACGGCCTGGGCTATCACCTGGACCTCCCCGCCGAACAGGGCGGCGACACCATCATGTTCGCGCATTGGCCCGCGCCGCTGGACGCGGAGTTCCGCGCGCATTACGGATTGGAGGCGCGTTTCGCCAGGGAGGTGGACACGCGGAATGAGATGGTCACGCTGGGCCGCAACCTGCGCCGCGCCGGCAACATTCCGGGAAACAAAAAGGTCAAATATATTTTCAAGCCTGCGGCTCCGCCCGCCCCGCGCGATCTGGCCGCGATGAAGCTGCTGCTCAACGCCGAGTCCCTCGAAGCGCGCGCCGATTACACGCCGGACAAGGGGACGCCGGCGGCCCGCTCGGAATGGGGCGAACTTTTCATGCCGCTGCAAGGCGCGGTGGACATGGCGGCGGAGAAGGAGCGCCTGCAAAAGGAGACAGCCAAAGTCCAGGCGGAGATCGGTAAAGTCAAGCAGAAATTGGAGAATCCCGCCTTTGTGCAAAAAGTCCCGCCGGCCGTTTTGGAAGAGCACCAAAAGCGCCTGGCCGCCTGGCAATCCAAGCTCGACCACCTCCGCCAGTCGCTGGACGGGTTGGGAGGGTGAAGCTCCGTTAGGAGCGAAATACTTGTAGTCAAAAAGTCAATAGGCAACTCAAGCTCCGTCAGGAGCGAAATCTGCCGCTCCTGAGGGAGCTTGAATCCATTCCCGTCGCACAACTACAGAGATGCCGCGCCTGACGGCGCTGAAGAAAGCCGCCTTCAATTTACGAGCAATGCCGCTTTAAGAACCGGGATGCGCCCATGCGACCGCCTCTCGCAAGCTCGAGCTTGACGTCATTCAATATCGTTGGCACATTTGATACATGACTGAGCAAATCAGACTTCGGATTGACAGCCGCTTGGCGGAAGAGGCGGATGTCGTCTGCCGCGAAATCGGCATCACCCCGACGGCGGCGGTGTCCATGCTTTTCGCGCAAATGGTCAAATTGCGCGGGCTGCCGTTCCGTCCCGGCGAGTTTCCGGCGCTGGACGAATACGGCGTGACGTTGGCGCAAGCGACGGCGGCGGAAGACTCCGCGCTGGCCGAAATCCGCGCGGCGCGCAAAGCGGGCAAGCTGAAGGCCTTCACCGGCAAGCTGTGATTTCCATCCTGCTCACTGAACGAATCCGAAAAACGGCGGACAAACTTCCGCCGGACCTGCGCGACAAAGCATCCGAGGCCATTGCGCAAGTCTCTGCCGCGTTTGGCGATCCGCATAAACACCGCGGCCTCGGCCTCCGCAAACTGGCAAAGCACTCCTGCGAAATCCGCGTTCAACGGCAATGGCGGGTCGTGTTTATTCACGACGGAGAAACCTTGATTGCCTACGATGTGATGAGCCACGACGAAGTTTCGCTCTGGTTGCGAAGACAGCCGAAGTGAGTTTGAACGGCTGCGCCTTATGGCTGCCGGGAAAGCCCAGATGAGTCCATTTTGAAGATGTAATTGGGCGGGTGCATGTCAATTATATTGGGGTAAATTCCTTTCACACGCTCCGGATTGTAATAGGTGAACCCGGCGTAGAAATAGAGCGGGACGATGGGCAGTTCGTCGCGAACAAGGATGGTCTCGGCCTGTTGCAGCAGGGCCGCGCGCCGGGCGGGGTCGGTCTGTTGGGCGGCTTCGCGCATCAGGGCGTCGTAGCGGCCGTTTTTCCAGCCGGTTTCGTTGTTGCCATTGTCGCTTCGGAATAAATCCAGGAAGGTGTTCGGATCGTTGTAGTCGCCGATCCAACTGGCGCGGGCCAGATCGTAATCCAAACGGCTTTGCGCGGCGAGATAGACTTTCTTTTCCATTTGCGCCAGGTCCATGCGGATACCGAGCTGCTCTTCCCATGCGTGCTGCAATTCCACGGCGAGCTGCTCGTGGATTCGCCCGCCGCCGCCCGATGCGTCAAACAGATAATGGAAGCGGGGGAATCCCCGGCCGCCCGGAAAGCCGGCGTCGGCCAGGAGCCTCCTGGCCAGGGCGGGATCGTAGCCCAGGCCGGCGGCCGGTTTGTAGTTGGCCGTGCCGTCGGGCACGAGATGATCGGCTGCGGTTTCGCCGGCGTGGAGGAATTTGGCGACCAGGCGCTGCTTGTCAATGGCGAGCGCCAACGCGCGGCGGACGCGGGGATCGTCGAACGGTTTTTGGGTGGTGTTGAACCGGAAGAAGTAAGTGCCCAGATAGGGAAAGGAATGGTAATCGGGGCGCTGTTTGAGCGCGTCCACCAATTCGTTGGGGATGCTGGTCAGGTCCCAGATCACGTCGGCCTGGCCGGTTTCGTAGAGGTTGAGCGTCGTGTTCGGGGCGCTGACGGACAGGAAATCAATCACTTCGGTCCGCGTGTTGGCGGCGTCCCAATAGAAGGGATTTTTGCGGAGGCGGATTTTGTAATTCAGGCGCCAGGCGTCCAGGAGGTAGGGGCCGCTGGTGGGAAGGGGGCTGGCGCGCAGCCATTGCCCGCCGTACTTGTCAATCACTTGGCGCGGGACGACGGAGAGGGTTTGGAAGGCGCAGAGGTCGAGGAAAAAAGCGGTCGGGTTGTTCAGTTCCACCCGGACGGTGCGGGCGTCCGGCGCGCGGACGCCCACCTGCGCTGGGTCCTTGAGGCTCCCGTTGTTGTACGCCGCGGCATTTGTCAAATAGAAAAGTTGCCCGGCGTATTCGGAGGCCGTTTGCGGGTCCAGCACGCGCCGCCACGAATAAACCACGTCCTCCGCCGTGATCGGCTGGCCGGGGGACCAGAAAAGCCGGTCGCGCAAGTGAAACGTATAGACGCGCCCATCGGCGGAGATTTCCCATTTTTCCGCCAGGCCGGGAATGGGGCGTGCGGTGACGGGATCGTAGCGGGTCAAGCCTTCAAACAGGCCGTTGATGACGCGCAAATCCTCCAAGCCGGTCGCGAGCGCCGGGTCGAGCGTTTGCGGGTCCGGGCCGTTGATAACCGTCAGGCCCGCCTTGGGTTCCGACACCGAGCATCCGGCCGCGAGGCAAAGAGAGAGCGCCGTCCATCGGAGAAGAGAGGCGGAGGGGTTGGGAAAAAGAACAGCCGCAAACAGGCGCGAAAAGCGCAACGCGGCCAGCCGCAACCAGAAGAAATGAACCACGGATTTCACGGAGCGGCAAAGCCGCAACCAAAGAATAGAACCACGGATTACACGGATTACACGGATAAACAAATCCTGTTTTCCGCATTTCCTCTTCCCTTTCCCATCCGTGTAATCCGTGTAATCCGTGGTAAAATCTCTGCGGAAATGAAGGACTTTTTCTTGTAGTGGTACGGATTTCATGGATTCAGAATTCGCCATCGGCGCCGTCACTGGAAAACAATCTCAACAGAAGGGAACGAAGGCAACGAAGAATCCCGATTCGGAATCGGGACTTCGTTCCCTTCGTTCCCTTCTGTCAAAAAGAAATGGAAATTACCTGTTCGTGGCCGGGCTTGGCGCGGCTGGCGGTGTGCCCGGCGGCGCGGCTGGCGGCGTGCCCGGCGGCGTGGTCGGCGGCGCGGTCGGCGGCGTGATGGGCGGCATAAGCCCAGGCGCGGCTGAATTTGAAGAGGCCGCTGGAGCCGTGATGGGCGCCAGAAGCCCAGTGGGGTTTGTGGAAGCGACGGGCGACAGAGGCGTCGGGACCAGGCCTGACGCCGCGCCGGGCTTGGTCAGCGCATCCTCAAGCGCGCTGCCGCCGGCTGTTCCCCGATGGGAGTTGAGGATGCTCATGAGAAGGGCCGCCCCGAAAAATATCCCCGCGGAATACTTGGTGATGGTGGTCAGGGCGTTGCCCGAACCCGCCCCGAAAAGCGCGTCCGTAGCCGCGCCGCCAAACGCCATGCCCGCGCCCGCCTCCTTCTTGGGCAATTGCAGCAGGATCAAAAGAATCAGCACGATGCTGTCCAAGAACAGGATGCCGGACAAAAAGAAAAGCAAAATGGTCGTCATAATTTTCCTCGTTAAATCGAGTTCTTAATTATATCAGAAAAATTGCGGGCGTCCAGCGAAGCTCCGCCCACCAGCGCGCCGTCCACGTCCGGTTGCGACATCAACTCGCGGGCGTTGGCGGGCTTGACGCTGCCGCCGTATTGGATGCGCGCGCGCCGCGCCACAGTTTCATCAAACAGGGCGGCGAGGAGGCGGCGGATAAAAGCGTGGGCTTCCTGGGCCTGGGTGGTGGTGGCGTTCTTGCCGGTGCCGATGGCCCATACCGGTTCGTACGCGATGATCGTGTCCTCCATTTGCGCCGCCGTCAAGCCGGCCAGGCTGCCGCGCACCTGCGCTTCGAGCACGCGCTCCGTCTGGCCGCCCTCGCGTTCCTGCAAAGTCTCGCCCACGCAGACAATCGGTTTGAGCGAGGCGGCGTGGGCCGCATGCACTTTCTTGGACACCAACTCGCTGGTTTCCTTGTAAATCTGCCGCCGCTCCGAGTGGCCGAGGATGACATAGCGCACGGAAAATTCCTTGAGCATCCCGGCGGCGATTTCGCCGGTGAAAGCGCCGTAGTTCTGCTCGCTCATGTTCTGCGCGCCCAGCCGCAGGTTGGAATCCATGACCGCCTTGGACACTTCCGACAACGCGGTGAAAGGCGGGCAGACGACGATGTCCACCTCCTTGACCGCGCCGAGTTCAATTTTCAGGCCATGCACCAAATGGAGCGCCTCGGCCACCGTCTTGTTCATCTTCCAATTGCCCGCAATAATCAATTTCCGTTCTTTGTTCATATCTAACTATAATTATTTGTCGCTCAACGCGGCGACGCCGGGGAGCACCTGCCCTTCCAAAAATTCCAGGCTGGCCCCGCCGCCGGTGCTCATAAAGGTCACTTTGTTCGCCAAGCCCGACTGGTTGAGGGCCTTGACGCTGTCGCCGCCGCCGATGATGCTCGTGGCGCTATTTTTCGCAGTGGCATCCGCCACCGCCTGCGCCACCGCGAGCGTGCCCGCCGCGAACCGCTTGTCCTCGAACATCCCCATCGGGCCGTTCCATAGGATGGTCTTGGCCTGGCGGATGACTTCGCCGTAGCGCTTGCAGGTATCCGGGCCGATGTCGAATCCGGCCTCGGCGTCGGGAATGTCCGCCCCGGTGTGCGGGTGGACATTCTGAAATTCAATCACCGGCTTGCCTTTCTTGTTCAATTTGCCGGTGGCCACTCCGGTGGCGAGAACGTCGTCGGTGGGCAGCAAAAATTGGGCCTTTCTCGTCTTGGCTTTCGCCAGCGCGGCCAGCGCCACGTCCTTCTTGTCCGGCTCGGACAAAGATTTGCCGACCTTATGGCCGAGGGCCAACTGGAAAGTATAGACCATCGCGCCGCCGATCAAGATGCTGTCCGCCTTGTCCAGCAAACGGTCAATCACCTTGATCTTGTCGGAGACTTTGGCCCCGCCGAGAATGACGACGAACGGCCGGGCCGGATTTTCCAGTTCCTTTCCCAGAAATTGCAACTCCCGCTCCATGAGCAGGCCGGCGGCGCATTTGCCGCCGCGGCGGGCGACGACGCGCGCCACCCCTTCCGTTGAGGCATGAGCGCGATGGGCGGACCCGAAGGCGTCGTTGACATAAGCATCGGCGACCGCCGCGAGTTTTTCGGCGAAGGCCGGGTCATTGGCCTCTTCTTCGTTGTAGAAGCGGACGTTTTCCAAAAGGAGCAAATCGCCCGGCTTGAGCGTGGCGGCGGCGGCGGCCACTTTTTCGCCGATGCAATCATCCACGAACGCGACGGGGCGGCCGATCATTTCGGCCAGCAGCGTGGCGACAGGGCGGAGCGACATCGAAGGTTCGCGCTTGCCTTTTGGGCGGCCCAGATGTGCGGCGAGGATGATCTTTGCGCCCCGGCCGATGAGCAAGCGCAGGGTGGGGAGCGTTTCCTTGACACGCGTGCTGTCGTTGATCACCATTTTGCCGTCCTTCTCTTCCATCGGCACATTGTAATCCACGCGGACGAAAACCCGTTTCTGGGCCACGTCCAATTCTCGAACCGTCAATTTTGTAATATTCACAAGGCAGGGAGAATACCGGGTCGCCGCCGGGAGTCAACCGGAATATCCGCCCGAAAAAACCGGGGCGCGAGAAGCTTGACAAAGCCCGCGTTTTTCGGCCATATTCGCGAAACACCAGCGGAATCCACATTGCGATTCCAGCATCAATCAATAGGCAAATTATGAAGTCCAAAGCAAACCGGATTCAAACCTGGCTGTTGTATGCGGCCATGCTGCAAGCGGCCGCCAGCGGAGCGCAATGCCTGACCTTCAGTTCCTGCACAAACACTGTGGAAAGCGGGCCGTGTTGTCTGGCTGTGGTGGATGTCAACGGCGACGGCAGCCTGGATTTGGTCTGCGCCAATTACGGCTATCGCGCTGCCAATCCCGGAGCGCCGGGCGGTTGGCTGAACACATTGACAGTCCTGACCAACAATGGCAGCGGCGCGTTTGGCTCCAATGCCACCCTCACCGTGGGGTATGGGCCAATAACCGTCGTGGCGGCGGATATTAACGGCGATGGCCTGCCGGACCTGATCTGCGCCAATAATACGGACAACACGCTGACGGTGCTGACCAATAATGGCAGTGGCGGCTTTGGTTCCAACGCCACGATCGCTGTGGGCAATGAACCCATTGGGCTGGTTGCGACCGATATCAACGGTGCCGGCAAAATGGACCTCATCTGCGCCAACTTTAGGGATAATACGCTGACGGTGCTGACCAATAATGGCAGCGGCGTTTTTTGTTCCAATGCCACGCTCAACGTCGGGGCGGGTCCCTATTGCCTCGCGGCGGCGGATGTCAACGGCGATGGCATGCCGGATCTAATTTGCGCCAATGAAACCGACAGCACGCTGACGGTGCTGACCAATAATGGCAATGGCGGCTTTGCTTTTGACGCCCTCCTCCCCGTTGGGCGCTCGCCAGATTGTGTCCGGGTGGCGGATGTCAACGGCGATGGCAAACCTGATTTGATCAGCGTGAATTGGCAGGACGGAACACTGACGGTTTTGACCAATGATGGAAGCGGGGGCTTTGGTTCCAATGCCACCCTCACTGTAGGCCCTTATCCCTCCACCGTGGCGACCGCCGATTTCAACGGCGACGGCTACGTGGATTTGATCTGCGCCAACTCGGGTAATGCCATGCTGACGGTGCTGACGAACAACGGCAGCGGGGGCTTTGGTTTCAACACCACCCTCGGCGTGGGCAATGTTCCCAATGTCTGGGCGGCGGATTTCAACGGCGCCGGCAAGCCGGATTTGGCCTGCCCGAATTTCCTGGACGGCACGGTGACCGTGCTGATGAATACTGTCGTTTTCCCACCGCCCACTTTCACGCCGGAGCTGACCGTGAGCCTTCAAGGCAATAGCGCGCGGGTGGCGTGGCCTTCCGCCTCGCCCGGTTGGGAGTTGCAGCAGGAGACGGAGTTGAATCAGGCCCAGTGGCTTCCCAGCGGCTATAACGGCTACGGCATTGCCGACGACGGGACAAACAAGAGCCTTGTCACACCGTTCCCCAAGGGAAACATGTTCTTCCGGTTGCTGCATCCGTAAGATCGTGGAAGCGAGACAGAAGGACTCAAAGCCCCAAATGGAAACGACAAATTCAAGTACAACAAGCGATCCCGACCCGGCTTTGGAACGACAACTTGCCCGGCCTGGTTTCTGGATGGCGGCGTTGCTGGTGGTGCTCGTACTGGGGATCCAAACCATTCTGGGGCTGGCGGCTGGGATAACCGACGCGGTCTGCGAGCAGGTGCTTCACCTGCCGTCCCCCCAGTTGGAGCGGCAGCCGCTGGTGCTGAGCTTCATCAATATTGTGGCTATCGGAGCGGCGATTGCTCTCGGACTTTACCTCAACCGGCTGCAGTTCCGCCGCGCGTTTCCAATCGGTCGAATCACGGCTTTCCAGTTGCTTGGGGTGGCGGTCTGCGTGTTGGGCGCCTGCGTTCTCCTGTCGGACGCTGACAACGTCCTTCGTGTATTGCTGCCTCCGCCACAATGGCTGCAAGAAGTGTTCGAGGAACTGTTTCTCTCCAAAGACCGGCTGTTGGCCAGAGTGTTCATGCTGGTCCTTGTTGCGCCGGTGAGCGAGGAATTGCTCTTCCGGGGCATCATTCTGCGCGGGTTGTTGAGCCGCTATCGGCCGTCCGTGGCGGTGACGCTCACGGCGTTGCTGTTTGCGGCGCTTCACATGAATCCCTGGCAGTCCCTCTCGGCCCTGTTCCTGGGCATCCTGTTTGGCTGGTTCTACTGGCGCACCGGTTCGGTGGCGCTGTGCGTGCTGGCCCATGCCATTGCCAACGGGATGTCCATCCTGTTCACGCTGCTGCCATTGGATATTCCGGGCATGACCGGCATGCCCGACTCAACGACAACCGTGTTTCAGCCGTGGTGGCTGGACGCCGCCGGCGCGGGCGTGCTGGCGGCCGGCTTTTGGATTTTTCGCAGAGCCACTCCGCCAGCCTCAGGCATGGCAAGCATGAAGACATCCTCTCAAGAAGAAGTTGACAAAAATTAGAGCCTATGGCAGAATTGGCAGCGTGAGGCACGTAGGCACAGCCACGGTCAAGCGGCCCAGCCGGGAGGAGGCCGCCGATATTGCGGATTGCGGATTTAACCGCAAAGAACCCAGCGCGGCCAGCCGCAACCAAAGGAGTGGAACCACGGATTTCACGGATAAAGGAGATCTTTCAACGCAAAGTCGCCAAGTCGCAAAGACGCAAAGAAGGAAAGAACTCCCTGCACTGCAAACCGTCAGAATCGCACATTTCCGCGAGGATTTTCCCATATCTGTGTCAATCTGCGTTAATCTGTGGCCCATTCCAATTTCGGCTGCGGCTGGCCGCGCTGCGCCTTTTTGCAGTGCTATTCCTGAGAATTGCGCATTTTTGGCAAAATTTCCCGAACGATGTTCCCCAATGACAAATGACAAATTTTCAATGACCAATTCTCAATTCAGATCCACCACTTTGGTTGCGGCTCCGCCGCGCTGCGCCTTCGCGGCTTTGCGTTTATCAACCGCGTGTCCATCGGTCCTAAACATCTTAAGTCATTATCCATGAACAACTTACAACCGGAATTGCATGTTTCCAATCCAGGCCAATCCAGGCCAATCCAGGCTAATCGTGTTATTTTTATGGCTCGGCACCCCAGGGAGAACCCAACGGAGTGTTGGAGTGGTGGAGTGATGGGAAGGTGCTACATTTTAACCAGCCATCACTCCATCACTCCACCAGCCAGTCCAGGTGGATTAAGGTTAATTAAGGTTAATTAAGGTTAATTAAGGCTAATTAAGGTTAATTAAGGCTAATTGAGGTTAAAAAATGGTAGTTGTTATACAATATGGCAAAAAAGAGCCACTTAAACCATGACCGGCACTTTGACCGGAGTTTGACGCGAACACCCTGCGATACAGCCAGACATTTTGAATCCTGGGTAGCACGGGCGACTCGCCCGTCCCGCCGGGTCACTGGCCCGGCGGATGCTCGAACGAGGCTTTCGTCAAAAGCGCCGCGCCGCAACCACGGTCCCTCACGTTCGATTCCGGCCGGCGGGTCGCCGGCCGGGACAGGTCCCGATGGAATCGGGATGCTACCCTCGGTCTGGCACGGGTTTGGATGGCCGCGCTTATGGCTCGAATTTGGCGGGGACGGAGAGATCGAAACCGGTCGCCTGGAGTTGATCGGCGCTCTGGAGCACGGCGCCGTCCATCTTGACGTTCTTGAAGATTAAGAGGGGAACGCAGCCGCGAAGATACCCGGTTGCGAATCGGGGGATGTGTGGCAGATTAAGGTGTCGCGGAAGTTGAATTGAGTTGAATTGAATCGAAATGAATATGGAAAAGCCCAAGATCATAGCTTATCTGAAACCCACTTGCGGATGGAGCCGGGGAGTGCGCGCCGTCCTGCGGAAATACGACCTGCCTTACGAGGACCGGGATGTCTCCAATGACCCGGCCCAACGGGAGGAGATGATGGAGAAGAGCGGCCAGAGGTTAAGCCCGTGCGTGGAGGTCAACGGCAGGATGCTGGCGGACGTGAGCGGGGAGGAGGTGGAGGCTTACCTGCTGGCGAACGGGCTGGTCAGCCCCAGCGAGAGCGCGCCCGAAGCGCCGATCACCCAATGTTGCGCGCACGAGGCGGCGGGCGCGACGGCGGAGCACCAGGTTTGATTGTTCTGGCCTGTTGGACCGGGCCGGGATAACTTGCGGGCATGGACTTATTGCCAAAGCCGGATGTCATTCTGACGCACGAAAGCGACCTCGACGGGTTTGTCGCGGGTTTGCTGTTGCAGCGGCTGGCGCGCCATCTCTTTAAGATCGAGGCGCGGCTGGAGGCCTATAATTACAACGGCTGGAAGTTGCGCGAGATGCGGGAGAAGTCGGCCTGGGTGTGCGATTTGAGTTTTGAGCCGCGGCTGGACAAGCCGGACTGGCTGATCATTGACCATCACGCCACGGAGGCGCGGCCGAAAAACGCGGTGATGATCCACGATGTGACGAAGTCGGCCGGGCTGCTGTGCTATGAGTTGTGCCGGGAACGGGGGCTTGGCTCGGCGGCGCTGGACCGGCTGGTGCATTTGAGCGACGTGGCGGATTTGTTTCTGGAGGAGGACCCCGATTTTGTCGCGGCCAATGATTACGCGAACCTGGTGAAGACTTACCAGTTCTGGAATTTGCACGCGGTGATCGGCGGCGGGCTGGAACGGCTGCTGGACCATCCGCTGCTGGAGGTGATGGCGGTGAAGCGGCGGATCGAAGACCCTGTCGGCCGGGAGTGGAGCCGGCGGAACGTGGCGGAAATCAGCCCGGCGGTGGGCTATGTGGATACGGTTGTGGGCAACAACAACGTCAT
>Ga0181530_10000045_pt1 | contig 139747 bp, 123 predicted proteins | sample PEATcosm2014_Bin_42_FD_119769 | JGI IMG/M metagenome (GOLD analysis project Ga0181530, IMG submission 119769) | Peatland microbial communities from MTU Mesocosm Facility, Houghton, MI, USA - PEATcosm2014_Bin10_60_metaG | ecosystem: Environmental > Terrestrial > Soil > Wetlands > Peat | place... | reverse complement strand
TTCTGGTAGCCGCCGGCATGAAAGGGCAGCGCATCGATGACCGCGCCCGTGTCATCTCGCAATGACAATAGGGGATGCGGCGCGCGCTCCTCGCCGCGCCTCAATCGCGATCCACGATGCCCGCATCGGCGGTTCCCTCGCGCCACAACAGGATCAGCGCCGCCATCAGCGCGGGGCCGACGAACAGCCCGAGCAATCCCCACTCACCGACACCGCCGAGAATCCCCAGCAACACCCAGATGAACGGCAACCGCGTCGTGCCGCCGATCAGCGTGGGGCGCACGAAGTGGTCGGCGGCAAAGCTCACCACCATACCAAAGCCGAATACGGCGATGGCGGCCAGCATCGATCCTTGCGCCAACAGCAACAGCGCCGCGATGCCGAACAGCAGTGGCGCACCGAACGGGATCATCGCGGCAATGGCGGTCAGCAGGCCCAACAAGGTCGGATGCGGCACGCCGGCGAACGCATAGGCGATGCCGAGCAAGACGCCCTCGCCGAGCCCGACCAGCACCAGCCCGTCCACCGTGCCATGCACCGAGGCGACCATCTGCTCGCCGATCCGTTCGCCGCCCGGCCCGAACAGACGACGGCTGGCGCGGCGCATTTGCCTGGAGAGCCGCTCGCCATCGCGAAACAGGAAGAACAGCGTCAGCAGGGTGAAGCCGAACAGCACGACGCGATGCACAAGCATCGCACCGAACTCGCGGCTTTTGGCGAACAGGTCGCCTTGCCCGACGCGTTGCAGCAACGCCGATGCGCCCACGGGATCGCCGAGATTGCTCGCCCACCACGCTGTCGCCTGCGGGCCCACCAGTGGCAGGCTGGAAAGAAATTCCGGTGGCGGAATGCCGTTGTGGCGCGCCTGTTGGATCCAGGTGAACACGCCGTGCGCGTCGCGGCCCAACGGTACCGCCACCAGCACCAGAGGCAGCAGGAACACCAGTGCGATACCCAGGGTGAACAGCGACGGCATCAGCAGGTTGTGTCGCCCGGGTGGGAAGCGCGTGCAGGCGCGGCGATACAGCGGCCAGAGCGCGATGGCGAAGATGCCGGCCCAGACCAGAGCCGGCAGGAACTCGTGCAGTGTCCACAGACCGAGCAGAAGCAGGACAAGGGTCAGAGCGGCGGCGGCGATGCGATGCGCCGGTGTCGCGGCGGGTTCCTGGGTGGACTGCTCCATGTCAGCGCCTCTCGACGGCCATCAGCGGAAATCCCGTGTCGGCACCTTGATAGCCTTGGTCTCGCGCGGATCCGGGCCGCCCGGATGCTTGACATGATCTGCTCTGGTGAAGGGCACCGGGAAATCGTCCCCCCGCTGCCCGACACTGCGCAACAGGGGGGAAAAATCGGTCAAATGGTCGGCGATGACGTGGATCACCTCGCCTTCCCGTTGCAGCTTGCCGCGGCAGGCCAGCATGCTGGCGGTCAGCACCAGACGGCGCTGACGGTCGAACACCGACGGCCAGACGATGAGATTGGCATGACCGGTTTCGTCCTCGATGGTGATGAACAACACGCCGCGGGCGCTGCCGGGACGTTGGCGTACCAGCACGATGCCGGCAACCGTCAGGTGCTGGCCATCGCGCGCATTGGCAAGATCGGCGCAACGCACGATGCGTTGTGCGTTGAGGTCGGCGCGCAGGAACGCCACCGGATGGCGGCGCAGGCTGAGGCCGGTGCTGCGGTAATCTTCCACGACCTCGCGGCCGGCGGTCATGGGGGGAAGGGTGACCCCATCGCCGGTGAGGGTGACCCCATCGTCATGGCCGGGCTTGACCCGGCCATCTATCGCGGCACCGGTGCCGGTATAGATGGCCGGATCGAGCCCTGCCATGACGATGGGAGGCGCATCGAACAACGGCAACCTTGCATCCGACAGCCCGCGGATCGCCCACAAGGCCCGCCGCCGATCCAGCCCCAACGCGCCGAACGCATCCGCCTCGGCCAGACGTTCCAGCGCCGCCACCGGCACGTGTGCGCGCCGCCACACATCTTCGACCGAGCGATACGGCACGGCACCACGCCGCGAGACGATCTCGTCGGCATGCGCGCGCGCCAGGCCCTTCGCCATGCGCAGCCCCAGCCGCACCGCAAGGTACCGCCCCTCCGCCAGTTCCAAAGCGCAATCCCATCCAGACGCGTTGACGCACACGGCCCGCACCTCCACCCCGTGCAGCCGCGCATCGCGCACGATCTGCGCCGGCGCATAGAACCCCATCGGCTGCGCATTCAGCAGCGCGCAGCAGAACACGTCCGGATGGTGGCATTTCAGCCAGGCCGACGCATATGCGATCAGAGCGAAACTCGCTGCGTGGCTCTCGGGAAAACCATAGCTGCCGAAGCCCTCGATCTGGCTGAACGTCTTCTCGGCAAACTCCCGTGTGTAGCCGCGTTCCACCATCCCGGCGATCATCTTGTCGTGGAAATGATGCACCCCGCCGGTGAACTTGAACGTCGCCATGCTGCGGCGGAGCGCATCCGCCTCGCTGGGCGTGAACCCGGCGCAGACGATCGCCACCTGCATCGCCTGTTCCTGAAACAGCGGCACGCCCAGCGTCTTTTCCAAAACCCGGCGCAGTTCCGGCGTCGGATACTCGACCTTTTCGATGCCCTCACGGCGGCGCAGATAGGGATGCACCATGTCGCCCTGGATCGGCCCCGGCCGCACGATCGCCACCTGGATGACGATGTCGTAGAAGGTACGCGGCTTCAGCCGCGGCAGCATCGACATCTGCGCGCGCGATTCGATCTGAAAGGTGCCCAGCGTGTCGGCGTGCCGGATCATTTCGTAGGTGTCCGGGTCCTCGGCCGGAATGCGCGCCAGGTCGAGCGACAGGCCACGATGCTGCACTAACAAATCGAAAGCGCGGCGCAGGCAGCCGAGCATGCCCAGTCCCAGCACGTCCACCTTCATGAAGCGCAGCGCGTCGATATCGTCCTTGTCCCACTCGATGACCTGGCGGTTTTCCATGCGCGCCGGCTCGATCGGGACAAGGTCGTCCAGCCGCTCCTCGGTCAGCACGAAGCCGCCGGGATGCTGCGACAGATGCCGCGGAAACCCGACCAGCGTGCGCGCCAGGTCCAGCGTCAGGCGCAGTCTTCGATCTTGCATGTTGAAATTCAGTTTGGCGGCGAGGTCTTCCTCCACGCCGTCATCGCCCCAATGCGAAATTTGCGTGGCCAACGCGCCGGTGACGTCCTCGGTGAGGCCCATCGCCTTACCCACGTCGCGGATCGCGCCGCGGCCGCGATAGCGGATCACCACGGCGGTGATCGCCGCGCGATGCCGTCCGTAGGTGTTGAACACCCACTGGATGACCTCCTCGCGCCGTTCATGCTCGAAATCGACGTCGATGTCGGGCGGTTCCTTGCGCTCGGCACTGACGAAACGTTCGAACAGCAGGCCGGTGCGCGTGGGGTCGATCGAGGTGATGCCCAGCACGTAGCACACCGCCGAATTGGCGGCGGAACCGCGGCCCTGGCACAGGATGCCGCGCGAGCGGGCAAACCGGACGATGCTGTCCACCGTGAGGAAATACGGCGCATATTCCAGCGCAGCGATCAGGTCGAGTTCGTGCCGGAGTTGGCGTGTCACAGCATCCGGCACGCCGTCCGGATAGCGCTGTTTCGCCCCCTCCATGGTTAATTGCTCCAGGGTCTGCTGCGCGGTCAGACCGGGGAAACGCACCTCATGCGGATACTGGTAGCGCAATTCGTCGAGCGAGAAGCGGCACCGCTCGGCGATCTCCCGGGTGCGTGCGACGGCGTCCGGATGCTGCGCGAACAGCCGCGCCATTTCCGCCGGCGATTTCAGGTGGCGATCGGCGGAGCGTTCTCGGCGGAAACCGGCATCGTCGATGGTGCAGCCCTCGCGAATGCAGGTCAGCACGTCCTGCAGGATGCGGCGCTGCAGCACGTGATACAGCACGTCGCCGGTGGCAACGGTGGGGACACGGGCCTGCCGCGCCAGATCGGTAATTTTCTGGAGGCGGACCGCGTCGTTAGGGCGGCGTTGCAAGGTGAGGGCGACATAGGCGCGATCGGCGAAGTCGGCTTTGAAGCGCTGGAGTTTTTCGGGTGTGGGTGGGCTGCACAGGGTGGCGATCAGCCCGTCGCCATGCGCTGCAAGATCATCCCAGTCGAGTTGGCATGCACCTTTCCCGGCACGGCTCTTGCCGATGGAAAGCAGGCGGCAGAGGCGGGAATAGGCGGGGCGGTCGGTGGGGTAGACCAGGACAGACGTGCCGTCGGTCAGATCCAGCCGGCAACCGACCACCAGGCGGACGCGGGCCTCTTGTGCTCGTTGATGCGCCCGGACGATGCCGGCGAGCGAATTGCGATCGGTGATGCCGAGCGCTGGCAGTCCGAGCATAGCAGCCTGCGCGCACAGTTCCTCGATGTGCGAGGCGCCGCGCAGGAAGGAGTAGTTGGTGGTGACTTGCAGTTCGGCGTAGCTGGTCATTCAGTAAGCAAGCAAGAATCAACACAGATTTTCACAGATTAAGGCACAGATTAAGGCACAGAAGGTTATTTATAAATATCTCATTTCTGGCGCACGGCGCATTCGAACGTCTATAATCATATCGTATTGCGAAGTGAATTATTTCTGTTTCATCTGTGACTTAATCTGTGCCTTAATCTGTGAAAATCTGTGTTGATTCTTGCTTCTCCCTTCTCTCCATTTCAGAAAAACCCGTGCAGGAACCAGCGCAGGTCGCCGGTCGCCGCGTCCTCCCCATCGCCCCGCCGGAACAGCCAGAAGCGCCGCCCCTCCTCATCCTCCACCTGGAAATAGTCGCGTACCGAGCGCATCTCCCCTGCCCGCTTCCACCATTCGCCGGCGATGCGTTCCGGTCCGTCGGCGCGGCGCACGCGGTGGCGCACGCGGCGCCAGGTGAACGCCACCGGCGCCTGGTCCGGCAGCAGCGCCATCGCGTCCACCGGCTGCGGCGGGTCCAGCAGCCGCACCGGCCGCGGCAGGTAGGCCGGCCAGGTACCGCGGCGCGGCGGCCCCAGGGCCGGCACCCGGCGCACCGAGCGTTCCGGTACGTCGCTTTCCACCGCCGCGGCACGCCACACCCGCGTCGTCCCCAGCCGGTTTTCCAGCCGGTCCACCAGCGTCGATACGTCCTCCACCACCGGTTCGGCCTCGGACAGCGCCGCACTGGCCTGCGCGTAGGCCAGCGGCTCGGCCAGCGGCACCACCAGCCGCATCGCTTCGACGCCCAGGCCGGGATCGACCCGCTCCAGCTTCTCCCCCAACAGCCGCGCCAGGTGCGGCGCGTCGCGCGAGGGCCGCGCGGTACCGCTGCGCAGGCACTGCACCGAACCGTCCACCCGCTCGAACAGCAGATCCAGCCGGCACGCGCCCTGCCCAACTTTCTCCAGGTCGGCGCAGACCGTGCCGGTCAGCCGGGCGATCACCGCGGCGAAGGATTCGGCGGTCAGCAGCGGCTCGACGAAGCTCAGCCGCGCCTGGGGCAGACCCGGAGGGAAGACCGGCGCGATCGGCTCGAACACCACGCCCAGCGCCTGGTCCAGCCGGGTCACGACCAGCGGCCCGAAGCGGCGGGTCAGCGGTGCGCGCGGTGTGGCGGCCAGTTGGGCTACGGTCTCGAAGCCGAGCAAGCGCAGGCCGTCGGCAATGGCGGGCGGCAGGCGCAGGGCTTCGATCGGCAGGGGGGCGAGGGCGGCTGCTCCCTCACCGGTCGGGACGATTACAATGGAACTTCCCCCTCCCCTTGTGGGAGGGGGTTGGGGGGAGGGGTGCGTACCACCGCCGAACTCGGTGGTACGCACCCCTCCCCCCAACCCCCTCCCACAAGGGGAGGGGGAGGATGGTACTCCGAACCGTGCCACCGCATGCGCGGCGCCGGGGGTGTCGGCGGCCGCGGCATGGGCGGCGATCCCCTGCGCGGCCAGCCGGCCGACCAGGTCACGCAACAGCTTCGTCTCGCCGCCATGCAGATGCGCACAGCCGGTAACGTCGAGCCAGATGCCGTCCGGCGCATCGGCCGCACTCAGCGGCGCATAGCGCAGGCACCAGGCGGCGAGGCGTCCCAGCGCCGCGGCGTCGGCCTCCGGTTCGGCCGGACGGAGCCCCGCCTCCAGCCCGGGCACCAGCGCCTGTGCCTGGGCGAGCGGCATGCCGGCATGCAGGCCCAGCGCCGCCGCCGCCGCGTCAACCGCCGCCACCACCATGCGGCGCCCGTCATGCGCCGTGGTGACCAGCGGTCCGTCAGCTCCCGCTTGCGTTGCGGGAACGTTGCCGTGCCGGCGCAGCCGATCCGTCGCCAATGTCGGCAACCAGACCGAGACGACCCGTCGCATCGCATGCCTCCACGATCCAGGACGATGGTTTCCCCCCGCGGCAGCGCACCAGTTCCAGCCGCCAGCGCTGCCGCCCCAGGCCGGGGGTATCGGGCGCCTGCGGCAAGGGCGGCGGCGACGGCAGGGCGGTCAGCCGCCAGCTTGTGACGGCGGCGGACGGCTCCGCCAGCGCGGGGTCGTCATGCTTGCGGCTGCGGCGCAGGGCGAAGGCGATGACGCCGGCGGTTTCCGCGGCAAGTTGCAAGCGGCGCGAGGCGGTCAGCGTCAGGCGGCCGCCGATCTCCCCCACCACGCCGGCGAGACCGGGCTGCCGCAGGCCTTCCTCCATGGCTTGCAGGACAGCATCCGGCTTGCCGGCCTCGGCGTAGATCACCCGGTCCGGGTGCAGGCCGGCGGCGGCCAAGCCGGGGGCGAACAGGTCGGCATGTTCCACCACCCACAGCACCGGGCCGCGCTGGCGGGCCAGGATGCCGGCGACGAACAGCGCCGCGGCGGCGCCATGCTCGGTGTCGGGGCCGGCGCCGGCCGCCTCGTGCAGCGCGCCGGGCGGCAGGCCGCCCGCCGGCAGCACCGCGTCGATCGACGGCCCCAACGGCAGGGCGGGGCCGCGCGGGCGGGCGGTGACATGCTCCATGCGCGCAATGCGCGCCCGGAGGGTCGCGATCGCGCTGCCGGCGGGCGGGCTAATGGCGGGCGGGCGGGGGATCGACAGGTCCATCTGTTCACCCGGCTAGGGCGGCGGGGAACAGGAACATATATAGAACCAGCGGTCCGAGTCGAGTCATACCACACGGCAAAACGGTTGACGTACCCAGGCGGCGCGGGACCCCTCCCCCCAACCCCCTCCCACAAGGGGAGGGGGAGCCTCTTCCCCCCTCCCGGTAAGCGTCGCAGTTTCATCCAGGGGGGTCGGCCGCCGCCGGCCGGTGGTCAACGCGCCATGACATGGTTTCAATGGTGGTGGGCATGCCCGCCCCCCGCCGCGACCGCCAGCGGATGCGTGGCGATATCGCGCATCACCGCCGCCAGTGCCCGCGGATCGCTCCAGTCGCCGGGATCGCCTGGCCGCCAGCGGGCACGCAGCCAGCCGTTCTGGTCGGCCAGCGCCTGCGTGCCCGCCAGCGCGTCCGGCGCCACCCCCAGCACCACCGCGAAGGCATCCCACGTCGTTTGCTCCACCGTGACGCACGCGCCGCCCTCCGGCTTCACCGAGCGATCGCGCGCCAGCACGATGGTGGCGACATCGATCCCCGCCGGGTTCGCCGGCGGCGGCACCACGCCCCCGGACGCGGCGACGATGTGCACCACGCGGCCGCGCAGATCGTCGCGTTCGATGGCGGAGCCGTCCGCGCAGATCGCGTCGAACTGCGGCAGCGGGATCGGCTGGCTCCAGCGCCCGGTCGTGCGCATGCCGTATCCCGCGTTGTGCGCCTTCAGGAAGTCGATCAGCGCCCAGATGTCGCCGCTGGACAGCACGGTGCCGAACGCCGGCATCGCCGGTGCGCCGGAGGGCGCGTCGATGCCGTGCGCGATGTACCAGAACAGGTCGCCCTCGGTGTGTCCCCAGAAATGCGGCGCGGTGAGGTCGGCCGGCGGCTCCGGCAGCGATTTCGCCGCCGGACCGTCGCCGCGCGCGTCGGCGCCATGGCACGCCGTGCAGTTGGCGGCAAACAACGCCTGGCCATGCGTGATGGAACTGTCGGCGAACTCGGTCGGCGAGGCGACGAACGTCGTGGGATAGGCATCGACCGTCAGCAGCGCACCGAGGTTCGGCACCACGAACACCAGGGTGACGACAAACGCCGCCAGCGCCGGCCAGAACATCGGGCGCCAGAACCGGCCGGCCACCACGAGCGCGCCGGCGATGAGGCTGGGCAGCACGGCGTGCAGCAGCAGGATGCGGCCGTATGAGTCGTAGACCAGCTCCAGGCTGGGTTGCCGCGCGAACGGCCAGATCGGCGTCTCGTGCGTCGCCGGTGTGCCCGAAGCCAGCAACGCGGCGACCAGGATGACCAGGATGCCCAGCACGGTCTCGACCGCGAGGGAGGCGCGCAGCGGCCGGAGGGTGACCGGTTGCGCGTCGCCATGCAGCCGTTCGGTCAGGACGAAACGGTTGATGACCGCGAGCACCAGCAGCAGCAGGAAGAGCCCCAGTTTCAGCAGCGCGGTTCGGCCATACGCGGTGCCGAACAGGGCGCCGATGTCGCCGATCAACTGCCAGGCCTGCACCACGGCGGTGCAGGCGATCAGCAGCACGGCGCACAGCCCGACGGGCGTGAAACTGTGGCAGGTGGTGGCGGCGGCCCGCGGCGGCAGGGCTCCGACGAGCAGAAACAATGGCAGCAGGCCGCCGAGCCAGGCGCCGGCCGCCAGCAGGTGCAGTCCTTCCGAGACCAGCAGAACGGCCCCCACGGAACCTCCGGTTGCACCGGCATGGCCCATGCCGCCCTGCATCGCCAGCGCTGCCCCCGCCAGCACGAGCGCCGCCACCAGGCGCCAGCGCCGCCCGCCGAGCAGCGGGAATGCCACGAGCAATAGCAGAAGGCGCAGCCATGCGAGATGGCCGAACTGCGTGCCGCGCGCCACCGTCACCAGCGCGGCGAGGGTTCCGCCGATGCTTGTCGTGCCGGCGATCGTCGCGGACTGCACCACGATCCAGCCGACGCCGATCAGCAGCGCCAGTGCGTCGGACCACCTGGCGAGACCGACCAGACGCTGCCGCGCCAGGGTCGTTGCGGCGGCGCCGTTCCATCCCGCCTCGTTCAGGCCGGCCGGGGCGACCAGTGCCAGCGACACCAGGGTGCCGAACAACGACGCCAACGCCAGCAGGTGGCACCCGCGCAGCGACGCCAAGACAATGGCCTGCGTGTCCATGGCTCAGGGTGCGACGCTGAAGGTGAAGCGTCCCTCCGTCTTGTGGGTGTCCACCGAGGTGACGTGCCAGATCACGGTGTATTGGCCGGCCGGCAGTTTCGTAGGGCGGAAAAGCCCAGCGCCTTCCGCCATCGTACAAAGGCGAGACCTGGCGGGGGACGACGACAGACCCCGCCTGCTCCTTCGTGCGGTGGCAGAAGGCGCTGCGCTTTTCCACCCTACGAAACTGCCACCGGGCAACGCGATAAGAGCGTTTTGGTTGGGCATGGTGGCATCCGAGCGTTGCAGGTGTAAAATAGCAGCACCTGACCCTAAGGCGCCAACACGATGCTTGTCCGAATGATGCTTACAACGAGCCTCTTGCTTACTCCGATGGCCGCCATCGCGCAGACTCCGCAGCCTGGGTGGATATCCGATCCCCGCACCGGATGTCGGGTTATGAACGCGCATCCGCAACCGACAGAATCCATTACGTGGTCGGGCGGTTGCGTGAATGGCGTCGCGCAGGGCAGGGGTGTCCTGCAATGGTTCGAGAATGGTCGTCCGTCCGAACACTACGAGGGGGAGTTACGCGGCGGTCAAATGAACGGCCACGGGATCCTCACCCCGGGCAATGGCGGACGGTACGAGGGGGAGTTTCGCGACGGCAAGGCAAACGGCTTCGGGCAGTGGACAACGGCGCGCGGCAGTTTCAGCGGGCTCTGGACAAACGGCTGTTTCAACGACGGCACCAGACGGGCATGGGTAGGGACAGACGCGTCCGCCTGCCCCTGACTTCCGTAACCCACGCGTGATGCACTCAGGATTGGTCGGCATTCGACCCAACGGCGACATCATCCGCCCCGACCAGCACGTCAGACTATCAGCCAATCCCCACCCCACTGGACATCACGGCTTTCGCGGCGCGGCACCACTGCTCCCTGGCCCCTCTCCGGCGTTATGGGAGAGCAGCGGCAGCACCGTGGCGGCGAGGCTCTGTTCCGTCACTTCCGTCTGGTCCGCCCTGAATCTGCCACGGACAATGCCGGCCTGGTCCACGACAAAGGTCACCGGAATCGCTTCCGGCGCGCCGAAGCCATTGACCGTGGCGTCGCGGAGCATGGCGGCCGGATAGGCGAAGGCTTGCATCATCTTGACGACGTCGGAGCGGTCGCGCGGGCGGTCCGCGCTGATGCCGATCATATCGAGGCCCTGGTCGTGATACCGCCGATAGAACGCGTCCAGCGCCGGCATCTCCGCCCGGCATGGCACGCACCAGGTCGCCCAGAAATTGACGATGACGACTTTGCCGCGCAACGCGCCGAGATCGAACACGTGACCATCCAGTTCCGGCGCGGCGAGCGGCGGTGCCGGTTGTCCGACATCCGCCGCCGCCAGCGCCAGGTCGCAGGCGAGGACAAGCGCGATGCAGCCCGCCATCACCGATAGAAAAGCGCGTGCGCCACGCATGCGACCCCTCCTTCGCCTAAAAGCTGTAAGCCAGCAGGACCTTGATCATGAACGGCGCCACCAGTTGGTTGCCGTTGAAGTGCTGGAGCACGGGAACCTCGATATCGGCATACGCCGAGAACTGGTTGTAATCGAATTCAATTCCCGGAGAGAGAATCAGGCGCTCGTAGCCAGATGCTATCGGGTTCGCGGCGTTCGCGCCGCTGTCCCGCTCGCGTAGGGACACGATGGCCTGGGCGACCGGGGTGATCTGCAGATTGCCGATCGTCCAGCCATTGTAGTGAATCCCGCCCGCGGTATCCAGTTCGGCGCCCGGGCGATATTGATTTTGAATCAGTACCGGCTGGTCAGCCTGCGCCTGCACAAACCAACTCCACGTATTGTCGCTTGTCAGAGCCTGGCGATGGAAGGCGCCGAGCAGAATATCGGTGCTGCCAGTGCCGATTTGGCTGTCGCTGTCGACGAGGGCCGGATCGTAATTATTGTTGCCGGTCGGCAGCTTGATACCGTAGGTCACGCCGGTCGACAAATCTTCCGAGAACCCGGTATAGATGCCCTTGATGCGGATGTCGCCGACGCCGGTCCAATGGGTCGATTGGACGTTGACCGGGGGGCTCGGGAAATTGACGTCGGTTGCGAAGTAGCGGTTCCAGATGGGTACCTCGACCTGAAATCCCCAACTGCGGTTGAACATATATTGCAAGCCGACGGTATAGAACTGGGTGCGGATCTCCTTGTCGCCGTTGTTGGCGCTGGACGCGGTGCCGCTGCCGCTCCAGTTGCGGGTTTGATCCTGAAAGTCGAAGCCGAAAAACACGGTGCCGCCGGCGCCGGTCGGAAACATCGAGCTGGTGGCGACATCGAAGACACCGCAGCCGCAGGCGCAGGCGAAGGCTGGTTTCGGTGACAGCCCTACGAGAAACGCAAGCAAGAGCGCGGTGACGGCGGCTGAGGTGGGGCCGGCGCGGCACAGGCGGCGCGGGCCGGCCAAAGCAAAGAACGGGAACATTGCAACATCCTTGCCATGAGTGAGCGCGATGCGCGTGGCACCGCATCGAAACGAAACGCTGTAACTCAGGCCGGGACGGGCGGGCCGCGCGGCTGCGCGGAGAGCACTGCCGCGACGGGTGGTGCGGTGGCAGGCGGCGGCAGGCCGGGGCGATGGAAAACCGCGACCCGTGGCAACGGCGGATGCGGGGCGGCGCCTGGCAGGACAATGCCCGGCGTGGTGAGGGAGACGCACAGCGGACAGAGCATGCAGTCTGGCGTGTGGTGGTGATGGGACGGCGGCGGCATGCCGTCCGACCGTGCGGCGGCGTGGCAGACGACTCCCACCTGGTCCAGCACCAGCGCGACTTCCGGCCGCGGCACAACCGCGCCGAAGGCGAGCTGTGCCACCAGCGCCAACAGGGTGAGAAACAGACCGGAAACGGGGATGCGGTGGCGGGTCATCGCGGACCAACAACATATCCAAACATGCGACATGCGCGAAGGTCGGATGCGGTCGGTGCCATAGGGAGCACCGCCGCTGCTGTCATGGCTTGTTGCCCATCTGGCCCGGCATGCCTTGCATGGTGCCATGGTCATGATCCATGCCGGCGCCACCCACAGCCTCCACGTGCGCTGTCACCGTGACCGGTTGAGCATGCTCAAAGGTGAGGGTCAGCGGAAAGCTGTCGCCGGCCTTCAAAGGGTTCTTCAGCCCCATCAACATGACGTGGTAGCCGCCCGGCTTGAAGCTGACCGGCTTGCCCGGCTCGAGCGCGATTGCCGCCACCGGGCGCATTTTCATGACGCCGTTGTCGTTGATCGTCTCGTGCAACTCGGCCATGTCGGCGATCGGCGTGCTCGCCCCGATCAGCCGGTCGGAGCGGCCGTTATCGGTCACCGTAAGATAGGCCGCGGCCGTCGTCGCGTTGCCGGCGCTCGCGCGGGCCCAGACATGCTCAAGGCTGATGTCCGATGCATCCGCGGCAGCAACGGTGAAATGGTAGCTACCGTCGGTCTTGTGCGTATCGACCGAGGTCGCCTGCCACGCGACGGTGTAGGTTCCCGGCGATAACGGCTGGAGTCCGATGGCGAGACGCTTTGCGTCTCCGTCGACCAAATGCGGTTCGCCGTCATCAACGCGTTGGGCGCTGGCACCGGTGACCTCAATGGTGCTGAACCGGGGTTCGATCGCCGCGGTAAATGCGATCGTGACCTCGCTTGGCGTCAGGGTGACGGTGCTGTTCACCGGTGGTGAAGCGTTCTGCAGATAGGAGTGCGCGAAGACCGGAGGGGCGATCAGTGGTGCCGCCGCGGCGAGCGCGGCCAGCATGGTGACTATACGCATGGGACTCTCCTGGACATGAGTCGTGCGGCGCGCGCGGCGCCGCGTCGGGGTACGGACCGGGGACTTAGACCAGGACGGGAGGACCGCGCGGCTGCGCGGAGAGCACTGCCGCGACCGGCGGCGCAATGGCGGGCGGCGGCAGGCCGGGACGGCGGAACGCGGCGACCTGCGGCGGCGGCGGCTTCGGACCAGCCGACGCAAGGACAATGCCCGGCGTCGCGAGGGACATGCACAGCGGACAGAACTGGCAGTCCGGCATGTGGTGGTGGGCCGGCGGCGTCGTGCCGTCCGACGGCGCGGAGGCGTGACAGATGACGCCAGCCTCGTCCAGCACCAGCGCGACTTCCGGTCGCGGCACCACGGCGCCGAAGGCGAGCTGCGCCACCAGCGCCAGCAGGGCGAGGAACAGACCGGAAGCGGGGACGCGGCGCTGGGTCATCATGTCGAGCAAACATACATGAGCCTTCAGCTTGTGCGAAGCGGGCGGTTGCTCGGTTCCAGGCGAGGCATCACAAGGCGCTAGCCGCTTCCGCCGACAGCACGTCAACGACCGAAGAAGCAACTAGCACCAGCGCCGTAACTAATGACCTATGGCACCGGCACTCCCCGCGTCATGGCCGGGCTCGGCCATCCATCGCGGCACCCTGTCTTATGAATAGCCGGGTCAAGTTCGACCATAATGTAACAGCGCCGAACACCCGCCACATGGGCCGAGCGTCCTGCTTTTCGGCCATTGGCATGAAATCAGACCGCGGGGGAACCGCCATGAACCGACGTGAACTTGCCTTGGCCCTCGGAAGCGCAGCACTCGTGGCTGGACTGAGACCTCATGCAGCGCCCGCTGCGCAACCGGGGGAACCGGTCGCGGCCGGCGCGATGACAAATCCGCCGCGTGCCAGCATCACGATGCTGGTGCATCCGGACATGGTATTGCTCGATCTTGTTGGGCCGCAGACGGTGCTGTCGATCGCCATGGCCGACATCCACCTCGTTTGGAAGAACCTTGATCCGGTCGCGACCGATGTCGGCCTGCCGGTCAGCGCCAACGCGACATTCGCAACCTGCCCGGCCGACCTTGACGTGCTGTTCGTGCCCGGCGGACTGAAGGGCAGCGTGGCGCTGATGCAGGATAAGGAGGTTCTCGCGTTCCTCGCCGATCGCGGTGCCCGCGCGCGATACGTCACCAGCGTCTGCACGGGCTCGCTATTGCTTGGCGCGGCGGGACTCCTGAACGGCTATCGCGCGACATCGCATTGGTATGTCCGCGATATCCTGCCGCTGATGGGCGCGATCGCCGACCCGGGCCGGGTGGTCATCGATCGCAATCGTATCACGGGTGGAGGCGTCACCGCCGGATTGGACTTCGGACTGACACTCGCTGCCGCGTTGCGGGGGGACGACTATGCTCGCCGGATCCAACTTCTGCTGGAATATGCCCCGAAACCACCGTTCGATGCGGGCGAACCCGAAAGCGCCGGCGATGCGCTGGTCCATGACGTGCTCGATCGAAGGATGTCGTTGATTGCCGCGGCTCGTACCGCCGCCGTCGAGTTCAACGCCACACCTCGCAAATGACACGCATCACGTTCGGGCGCGCCTGCGATTCCCGGCTTGCGCAACAAGGGCGGCAGCGCCCCCCGACCCGGGCCCTGCGTGCGCGCTCGTCCAGCGTCAGGCCGGAACGAAGCGCAGCGCCACGCCGCCGGCCTGCACCAGCACAACGTCGTTCGTAATGCGATGCGGCATGGCGCGATCGAGCAGCCAGCGCCGCAGTGCCACGTTTGCATCGTCGGTGCCCAGCGTGATGCCGGCGATGCACGGCAATGTCGGCACCGCAAGGTCGGGGAACACCGCCCCGAGCGAACCGGCCGGCAGCATCCGCACCCGCCCGCACGGCAGGTCGAGCACATAGCCGCCCGCCGCATCCGGCATCACCGGCCGCCCCGCCAGCCGCGACAGCCGAGCCGCCGTCGCGGCCGGCTCGGCAACGACGAGCACCACCTCCTCCAGCGCAACCGCGTGGTTCGGGTGGTGCAGGAAACGTTCCTGCCACAGCGCCTCGGGCGTCAGATGGCGGATCAGGTGCACCCGGCCCTCCGGAGGGTCGGGCGTGGTGACCAGGGTGAAGCGCGCCCGCTTCCCCGCCGGGTCGGCGTCGTCCACGGCCCGATCGGTGTGCGACAGGACGGCCTGGCTAAAGCCTGCGCGATGCAGGCGCGCCAGCGTCGCAGTCTCGTCGTCGATGGCGAGCGACAGGATATGGATGCCGGCATAGCGCGCCAGAAACCCGTCGAGCGTCGCGCTGCTGCCGCCATCGACCACGGACAGCAGCTCGATATAGCCCCGCCGCAGCATCACGTTGCGATTGCCGGTGCGTCCGCCGGCGTGGCGCGCCAACGGGGTGAGGCAGAACCCGATTCGCTCGAATTCCCCCGCCAGCACCGCCACATCGCGGCCTACGACGCCGACATGGTCCAGCGCCGTGGCCTGGCTCATGGCAGGGTTTCGTACTCGGTCACCAGCCATTCCGCCGGCTCCGCCGCCGCCGCATCGTACCAGGCGGCGACCAGCTTATGCGCCCGCACGGCGTCGCAATAGGCGAGCGTTTCCGGCGCCAGATCCGGCTTCCAGGTAAGGAAGCGCGCCACCACCGGCGCGTACATCACGTCCGCCGCAGTGAAGTCGGCACCGAACAGATACGGCCCGCCGGCGCCGAAGCGTTGCCGCGTTTCCGCCCACAGCGCCTCGATCCGCGCGATGTTGGCCAGCGCGCCCGGCGTGCGGCCGTGTCCGGCAAAGTCGCGCCCGAGATTCATCCACATCGCCTGGCGCAGCTCGCGGAACCCGGCATGCATCTCGGCTGCGATCGAGCGTGCATGGGCGCGCGCGATGCGATCCTCCGGCCACAGCGCCGGTGCATGCTCTGCGCAGTAGCCGCAGACCGCAATCGATTCCCACACCCGCGCGCCGCGATGCTCGAGATAGGGCACCAGTCCGTTGGGCGAGAGCGCCGCGATCGCCGGCGTCGGACCGGGACGGGTGAACGGGATTACCACCTCCTCCACATCCAGGCCGGCCGCGCGCACGGCAAGCCAGCCGCGCATCGACCAGGACGAGTAGCGGCGGTTGCCGATGTAGAGCTTGCCGTCGGGCATGGGGTGACCTCCTCCGGTCGGTTGCTTTGAGTGGCTGTCTGAAGGGCGTCGGCCGCTGTGCCAAGAGGGGCGCCGGGCGGGGCGGCTCAACACGCGTCGCGACGCGCGAAACCGGCATACAGCGGCAGGCCACGACGTGCCAAAGACCGTACCGTCCGAGCAAGCGCTGAGCAATCCGGGTTAACCGGGCGTTAACGTCGGACGCGGTAGCGTGCCGCTCTTCCTCCCCACGGGCGACGATGCAGCTTCCGGGCGACCCCACCGACGCCTTCCATCGCGGCAATATCTGCCTCGAACGCGGCGACGCGGCCTGCGCCGTCGCGGCGTTCGAGCATTGCCTGCAGCTCCGGCCGGACCATGCGGCCACGCTGTTCAATCTGGCGAACGCCCAGTTGCAGGCCGGGCAGGCGGTGGAGAGCGCCGAGACGCTGGTACGGTGCCTGCGCAGTGTCCCGGATTTCGGCGCCGCCCATATCAACCTGGCCAACGTCCTGTTGCGCCTAGGGATGCTCGATAAGGCGCACGGGTTCGCGGCACGCGGCGTGCAGCTCATGCCAGGCTCGCCCGACGCATTGCTCTGCCTCGCCAGCATCCTGCATCACGCCGGCGACCATGCGGCGGCGGTTGCCGCCTACCGGACGGCGCTGCGCCATGCGCCCGGCCATGGCGGCGCGCTCAGCAGCCTGGGCAACACGTTGCGCGCCATGGGGCGGATGGATGAGGCGCTCGCGGCGCACGACGGCGCGGTCGCCGCGACCCCCGGGAACACCCCGGATCACGCGCGAGTCCGCTTCCATCGCGCGACCACGCTGCTGGCCTCGGGGGCATTCGCGGAGGGCTGGTCGGAGTACGAATGGCGCTGGCGCCGCCCCGGGCACAACCCGCGCTTCGCCCCCCCGCCATGGCGGGGCGAGGCGTTGGCAGGACGCACCATCCTGCTGCATCACGAGCAGGGGCTGGGCGATACGCTGCAATTCGTGCGGTACGCGCCGTTGGTGGCGGAGCAGGGCGGCCGCGTGATCCTGCAAGTGCAGCCCTCGCTCGTCCGGCTGCTGCGCGCGCTGCCCGGCGTGGCCCAGGTCGTCGCACGCGGCGACGAACTGCCGCCGTTCGATTGCCACTGCCCGCTGATGAGCCTGCCCCACGCCTTCGGCACGACGCTGGACAGTATTCCGGCCGCGCCCGCCTACTTGCATGCCGACCCCGCGCGCATCGCCCGGTGGCGGGAGCATTGGCGCGCCGGCTTGCCGCACCACCGGGGGCCGCGTGTTGGACTGGTCTGGGCCGGCTTGCCGAATCTCGACAGTTGGGAGGCGCGGTTGATCGATCGGCGCCGCTCCCTCGGCGCTGCGGACCTCGGCGGTCTGGCGGATCTGCGGGGCGTACAATTCGTCAGTTTGCAGAAGGACCTGTCGCCGCCGCGCATTGCGGGGCTGGAGATGATCGACGGCATGGCCGGACTGAACGATTTCGCCGATACCGCGGCGGTGGCCGCCTCGCTCGATCTGGTGATCTCGGTGGACACGTCGGTCGCGCATCTGGCGGCGGGTCTGGGCCGCCCGGTCTGGTTGTTGTCACGCTACGACGGTTGCTGGCGCTGGCTGCGGGACCGTCCCGATAGCCCCTGGTATCCGACGCTGCGACTGTATCGCCAGACCAGGCCGCATCACTGGCCCGAGGTGATCGCACGCGTGCGGCACGATCTGGAGGGGATGGTCGTCAGCCAATACCCATGACCCTTGCAATAAATGCTTGCTTGTCATCGCTTGCCGCCGCCCGGTGTGACGCGTGATGAGCACGTTCCAGCGCCTGCACGGGCTGATCGGCACACTCGGCGCAACGCAGATGTTCTTCATCGGCGGCTCGCAGAAATCCGGCACGACCTGGCTGCAACTCTTGCTCGACGCACACCCGCAGGTCGCCTGCAAGGGCGAGGGCCATGTCACCAACCATATGGCGCAACTGCTGCTGACCAGCCTGGACAAGCACAACCAGAAGATCGCCCACAAGAACCGCATCGTGTTCGGTGAAACGGACGGCTTCCCGCTCTATACGGCCGACGACCTGGCGTACCTGATCGGTGCCACGCTGCTGCTGGCCTTCACCAAGTTGGACGCCGGCAAGGCGCTGCGCGCGGTGGGCGAGAAGACGCCCGACAATGTCCGCTGCTTCGAGGTGCTGCACGCGATCTTTCCAGCGGCGAAATTCCTCAACGTGGTGCGCGACGGACGCGACTGCGCCATATCCGGCTGGTTCCACAATCTGCGGACCAATCCCGACTGGATCCGCGCGAAATTCCCGTCGTTGTCCGCCTACGCCGCGATGTTCGCGCGCGAATGGGCGACCGACATCGCCCTCGCGGATCGCTTCGCCACCGCCCATCCGCTGGCGTGCCTGACCGTCCGCTACGAGGACCTGCTGGCCGGTACTGCTCCCGTGCTGCGCGACGTGCTCGACTTCCTGGGCGTGCCGGCCGGCGCCGAGGTGGTGGCGCAATGCCGCGACGCCGCCGCGTTCGAGCGGCTGAGCGCCGGCCGGGCGCGCGGCGAAGAGAACCGCGAGTCGTTCTTCCGCAACGGCACGCAAGGCAACTGGCGCGAGCACCTGGACGACGCCGCCAGCCGCGCCTTCGCCGACGCCGCCGCGCCGTGGCTGGAGCGGCTCGGCTATCTGTGACGGCGGTGCTGCTACGTTTCCTTAACCGATCCCGGCTAGTGTTGTGATCCTGACGTTTCGATCCCTGCGGACTGGCCACGAACGCCGCAGCCCGTCATGCCGACTACCGGGTCGAGCACGCGCCCGGTGGCAGGCTCCGGTCGGCATCCACGACTTTCCCAGCGCGGGCGGCACAGTCGTGGATGGCGGGCCTTCGCCGGCCATGACGATCGTGGCGGCCGGTGGGATCGATCCGTCAGAGTCAAGAACCAGTGTCACGACCGGAGGTGCTGCGATGGCAATGCGAGACCCACAATGACCGGCGTGCTAGCCGGCGATCGGATGCCATTCTGCTACGGCATGACCGCCGACCGGCAGTTTTGTTCGTTCGAGGCTCAGGCAGGCCGATCCGCTGCGATCATTCTGGCCCACGCGGTGTGCCCTGATGAGCTGCGGCCGGTGATCGAGGACTTTGCCCGGCAGCCAGATGCCTTTGCCAGCCGCGACGCAGACGTGCTGATCCTGGGCGACGAGGACGTGGTGCGCGCCCTGGCGAGACACCCATCCGCAAGCTGGCGGATCCAGGCGATCGACTGCCGCACCGGCTTCCTGCAGCGCTGCGGCGCTCCGGCAGGCGCGGCGGTGGCGCTGGTGGTGGACCGCAACCTGCGCGTGGCGATGCGACTGTCGCCGGGACAGGCGGTGGATGTCGCGGCAGCCTGTCTGGCATGCCTCGATGCGCTGCCGCGCGAGGCTGCCCGTGACGTCTTGCTGCCGGCTCCCGTCCTGGTGCTGCCGAACCTGCTGCCGCGCGAGCTATGCCGGGGCCTGATCGAACGGTTCGAGAGCGGCCCCAGCATCGATGGCGGGATTGCGTCGATCGACACGGCCGGCCGACCGCACAGCCGCATCGATCATGCGAAGAAGTGGCGGCGCGACCTGCCGATCCCGCCCGACGATGCATGGCACCCGATGCTTCGCGATGCTCTGCTGCACCGCTGTGCCCCGGAGATCGCCAAGGCCTTCCAGGCGAAGGTTGCACACACCGACCGGATCCTGGTCGCGCGTTACGACGCACCCGGCGGGTGGTTCGGCCGCCATCGCGACAACATGGCCGAAAACGTCGCATTCCGGGAGTTCGCGATCTCGGTGAACCTGAACACCGAGGAATACGAGGGCGGCCATCTGTGCTTCCCGGAATATAATGACCATCGCTACCGCCCCCCGACCGGCGCCGGCGTCATCTTCTCCACCTCGCTCCTGCATGAGGCCGCCCCGGTCTTACGCGGCCGCCGCCACGTGCTGCTGACATTCTTTCACGGCGATGCGGCCGAGGCCCGGCGCCAGGCCTACCAGGCACGGACCACGACGGCGGTGACTTCGACGGTTGCATCCCCGGCCGATGCAACGGCCAAGAGCCTGCCAGCGCTATGAGCCGCCATCGGGTCGTTGCTGACGGGCCGCAGGGTCGGCCCGGCAGCCTGTGCCCATTCGCGGTCAGAAACGCCACGGGACGCTCCACCCCCCGTCATTGACTTCGGCCCGGACCAGGCCGCTAAACTCCAGCCGACGCCCGAGACAACGACACGGCCCCGATCCGAGGGAAAGCATCGCCGCGATGTCCATCAGCACGACGTTCGACGCCGCGCGCGCTGCCCAACGCACGCACCACACCACATGGCGCGGCGGCTTGCTCGGCACCGACTTTCTTTGGGGAATCGCCTTCATCATTCCCTACGTCGCGGTGTTCCTCGCCTTCGTCATCTATCCGGTGGCCTACGGGCTGTGGCTCGGCAGCGATCCCGCGAGCTATCGCGCGCTGTTCGCCGACCCGGTGTTTCCGTCGGCGGTGGTCAACACGCTGGTCTACCTGGCGATCGGGGTGAACCTGAAGCTGTTCCTCGCCCTGATGCTGTCCGGCTTTTTCATGCGCAAGGGCTGGTGGGTGAAGGCGCTGCTGCTGGTGTTCATTCTGCCGTGGGCGGTGCCCGGCATTCCCACCTTCATTTCCATCCACTGGATGCTGAACGGCCAATGGGGGCTGATCAACAACACCATCTGGGACCTGTTCAAGACCGACGGCCCGCCCTGGCTCGACCAATCGACGCTTGCGATGGGCTCGGTGATCTACGGCTATATCTGGAAATGGCTGCCGTTCTGGACACTGATCTTCGTCGCCGGCCGCATGGCGATCCCGCACGAGCTGTATGAAGCGGCCGAGGTGGACGGTGCCTCCAGGATGGGCCGCTTCTTCCACGTCACCTTCCCCCTCATGGCCGGCCTCTACACCGTCTGCACCCTGCTCTCGACCATCTGGACGTTGGGCGACTTCAACTCGGTGCATTTCATTTCCGGCGGCGGCCCGGCACTGTCCACCCACGTGCTCGCCACGCTCGGCATCCGCGACGCCTTCGAACTCGGCGACCCGCGCATGGGAATGGCTTGCGTGATCTGCGCGCTGCCGCTGCTGGTGCCGATCGTGATCCTGCTGATGCGCCGCCTGAACAAAGGCTCGGTGCAGTTGTGAGCGTCGGCAGTCGCGCGCGGTTCGACCGGCGCATCGCCGATGCCGGCGCGGTGCTCCTCGGCATCGTGCTGCTGATCTGGACGCTGCTGCCGCTGTACAACATGGTGCTGGTGTCGGTGCAGCAGAAGGAAGACGTGTTCAGCACCAATATCTGGCCCCCGGCGCCGACGCTCGACAGCTTCTCGGCCGTGTTCAACGAGAGTTACTGGTTGCTCGCCAGCTTCTGGAAGCAGATGCGCAACAGCCTGTTCATCGGCGTGTCGGTGGCGGCGCTGGTGCTGACGATCGGCACGCTGACCAGCTTCACCATCACCCGGCTGCGCATCCGCTTCGGCTGGCTGCTGACCAACGCGGCGTTGTTCACCTACGTCATCCCGGCGTCGTTCCTGGCCATCCCGTTCTACGGCATCATGCAGCGCTACGGGCTGGCGGATAACCAGCTTTCGGTGATCGCGGTCGAGGTCACCTTCGCCACGCCGTACGCGATCTTCATCTTCTCGCAATACAGCGCGTCGATCCCGCACGAACTGGACGAGGCGGCACGCATCGACGGCGCCTCCGCCCCGCAAGTGTTCTTCCGCATCTACCTGCCGCTGATGGCGCCGGCACTGGTCGCCATCGGCACCTATGCGCTGCTGCTGGCGTGGAACGAATACCTCTACGCGTTCCTGCTGCTGTCATCGGACAACACGATCACCGTGCCGGTGGCGCTGGGAAAATTCCTCAACAGCGATGAGGCGCCGTGGAACTACCTGATGGCGGCGGCGATCATTTATGCGATTCCGCCGCTGGTGATCTACTACGCGTTCCGGCGGTTCATGACCGGCGGTCTGACGATGGGCGGGGTCAAGGGCTGATCCCGCGAGCAATTCCACCCGCCCGAAAGATTGACTCTCGAATGGCGCGCACGCGCCATCCCAACCGGGATGGCCGGGCTGGACCGAAGGCGCATCGGCATAAGGCCCGGACCACGGATTACTCTCCCCCCCTCTCACAAGGCGGAGGGGGAAGTATTTCTCTCTGCCGCGGAGGCAACGAGGTTCGCTGCACCTCCCTGCCTGCCTGGTCCGCTGCATGCTCTTGACGCCTACCGGTCGGAACCGCCGCGAGGCCCGGGCATCATCCCCATGCCGTAACCCATCATCGGTATGCCGCCATGCTGCGCCATCATCCAGGGACCACCCGCGGCAAGTCCGGGCAACGCGGCGCGCGCGACGGTCTTCTGGGCGTTATCCAGTGTCGGCAGCAATGCGTCAGCGGCCGTCTTGATGGCATCGAACGCCTGCGCGTGCTGTTCGTGCAGGCCTGTCATCGCCGCCCGCCGATCCTGCCACGACATCGTCTGAAGCGTGCTCGGATCGAGCTTGGCTCGTGCCGCCTGCATCGTCGCCGCGGTGTCCTGCACCACCTTCGCGTATGTGTCCCACGCCGCCGTCTGCTCCGGCCGAATCGCCAGGTCGGTTTTCAACGCCGTGAGACGCGCTGCCGGATCGGCGAAGCCGCGCGGGCCCACACCATCCTGCCAACCCATCATACCCGGCCCGCCGCCCATCATGCCCGGCCCCATGTGCCCCCACATCCAGCCCGGCGGTCCGTAACCCGGTCCGACCGGTTGCGCCACGGCGGCCAGGCCGATGCCCCCGATCGCGGCCAAAGAAGCGGCGATCGCGAGGCCCTTGGTGATCCTGTTCATCGGAATGCTCCTGTCACGCGGCGATCGGTGTTACGCCGTCGCACGACATCTGGGCGGCGTCTGTCACCAGGCTTTGTCGCCGCCGCCCGAGTTTGTGCCAGGATGTGCCACACCGGCCGACCGACAAACCTTGTGACACTTTTGCCCTCCGGCGCGCGCGACGGAGCGCCTATGGTTCGGCCGTGGACGTCTCGCCGCACATCCTGATCGTCGACGACCATCGCGAGATCCGCGAACTGGTCGGCCGTGCGCTGACCCGCGAAGGCTTCCGCGTCACCGCGGTCGGCGACGGCAAGGCCATGCAGCGCGCCCTCGCCGACGCCCATATCGACCTCATCCTGCTCGACCTCATGCTGCCCGGCGAGGACGGACTGTCGCTGTGCCGCCGCGTCCGGGCGGACAGCGACGTTCCGATCGTCATGCTCACCGCCAAGGGCGAGGAGGTGGACCGCGTCATCGGCCTTGAGATGGGCGCCGACGACTACCTGCCAAAGCCGTTCGGCAGCCGCGAGCTGATCGCGCGCATTAGGGCCGTGCTGCGCCGCAGCCACCGGCCGCCGGCGCCATCCGATCCGCCTCCGGCCACGCCGCGCTATCGCTTCGACCGTTGGCTGCTGAACACCGACAGCCGCGCGCTGCAACGCGACGACGGCGTGACGGTGCCGCTGAGCACCGGCGAGTATGAGCTGCTGCTGGCACTGGTCGAACGACCGCAGCGCGTGCTGAGCCGCGACCAGTTGCTCGACCTGACGCGTGGCCGTGCCGCCGCCGCGTTCGACCGCAGCATCGACACCCAGGTGAGCCGGCTGCGCAAGAAGCTGGAGCATGATCCGGCAGAGCCGCGGATCATCAAGACGATCTGGGGCGGCGGCTACATGTTCGCGACCGCGGTGAGCCGGACGTGACGCGCTGGCTGCCGCGCACATTGTTCGGCCAGATGGTGCTGATCCTGCTGGCTGGCCTGCTGGTGTCGCATCTTGTCGGCACGCTGATCTATGCCTCCGACCGCGCGCAGGCAGTGCGGGCGATCGGCGGCTACGCAGCGACGCAGCGCATCGCCAACCTGGCCCGGCTGGTCGATGAGGCGCCCGCGGCCTGGCGCAGCCGCATCGTTGCTGCGGCGAGCGACCCAACCCTGCAAGTCACCTTGTCGCCGCAACCACCGGCATTTGCCACGGCTGGGGCCGACGCCGACTCCCAGCCAATCCAGCGCTATCTCGCCGGGCAATTGCCCGCGACGCTGGCGGAGCGACTGCATGTTGCGGTATCCGCCGCGGGTCCGCCAACCCTGGGCTTTGCCCACCACATGCCGATGGGTGGCATGCCGATGGGCGGCCCGCCATGGATGACCGTTCCGGGCGGCGTGCGCGGGCTGGAGGCCGCCATTCAGCTCTCCGACGGGCAGTGGCTGTCCTTCGTCGCCGCGCTGCCAAATGCCGGACCGTCGGCCCCCTGGCCGTTCATCGCCGCTCTGGCTGTCATGGCCGTGATCGTGGTGCTGGCCTCGGTCTGGGCGGTCGGGCGGGTGACCGCGCCGCTCGGGATGATCGCACGCGCCGCCGAACGGTTGGGGCGCGACGTCAACGCGCCTCCTGTCACCGAGGCCGGCACGCGCGAGATGCGCCAGGCCGCACAGTCGTTCAATCAGATGCAGCAGCGGATCCGGCGGCTGCTGGACAACCGCACGCGCATGCTCGCCGCGCTGTCGCACGATCTGCGCACCCCGCTCACCCTGCTGCGGCTGCGCACCGAAAATCTTCAGGAGGCGGAGGAGCGCGAGCGCATGCTGGCAACGATCGGCGAACTGGACGCGATGATCGGCGCCTCGCTGAGCTTCGCGCGCGACCAGGCCACGACGGAGACCTGGCGGCGCACCGACCTGATCGCGCTCGTCGCGTCGATCGTGGACGACATGGCGGATGCCGGCCTGCCGGTGACGATGGCGCCGGCCGAACCGGTCCTGCTGGAGTGCCAGCCCGGCGCGCTGCGGCGCGCCCTCGTCAACCTGATCGACAACGCCGTGAAATACGGCACGACGGCCCGCGTTGCGATCGACGCGTCGGCGTCAACCGTCAGAATCGATATCGACGACGACGGCCCCGGCATTCCCGATGCGGAACTGCAATGCGTGTTCGAGCCGTTCCACCGGTTGGAGCAATCGCGCAGCCGGGAGACTGGCGGGACCGGACTCGGGCTATCGATCGCGTTGTCGATCGTACAGGCGCATGGCGGCGAAATTACGCTGGTGAACCGTCCGAGGGCGGCTGACAGCGCAGGTCCGGGCGGGTTGCGTGCCAGCGTGTTTCTGCCGCGGTGAGGCAGCAGCGCCGGCCCGCTTCAGAGCGAGCGAGCGCAATCGGAACGGGCGCCGGCCGACGATCAGCGCGACCGCGAATCGTTAGGGACCGTCCGGGAACAAGTGCTCCAAATGATCGCGCTGCAACCTCCGTGTCATGGCCGGCCTGCGCCGGCCATGACACGGAGGTTGCGATCCGCCGGCAACTGACTCGGTTGTTCCCGGACGGTCCCTTAGACCAGCGCCTTCACCCGCCGTATCGCGGGCTGTAGCTGCAACCCCAGGTGCCGCGCGACCGCCTCGCACCGGTGACGCAAGTCCGGCACCGCCGTCACTTCCCAGAATACGCCCCTGGTCAGCGTACCGACCGCGAACAGCCGCTCGGATGCCATGCCGTCCCGATCGCGCAGCGCCCCCTTGGAGGTCACGTCCAACCCCAGGCGCAACGGATCGGGACGCGCGATGCCACCGCCCAGCAATGACTGCAACAGCGGATCGGCCACCTTGGTGATATCGGGCGCCAGCCCGCAGCAATTGACCACGCGGGCGATATGCAGCGCGACGGGATCGCCGCCGCCGCGCGGGCGAAACTGTACGTCCACCCCCTCGCCTGCCAGCTTGCAGCCGATGACGCGTCCGGCATGCACGCGCAACTGCCGGCGTGCGAGCGCCCCCTCGATCTGCGTTGCCACCGCCGGCGCCATGCGATGCCGATGCACATCCCACCACGGGCGCACATGGCGCAGGAAGCGCGCGCGATCCTCCAGTGGCATCGTCTGCCATAGCTCCTGGGTGACCGGCCGCAGCGCATCGACCACGCTCTGCCAGGGTTTTCCCTCCGCAACGGCGCGGTGCGCCTGTTGTCGCAACAGCCGGGTCAGGGCGCGCAAGGTGGTGGGAAGGCCGTGCGGCGGTGGCGGCACCGCGGCGGGCACCGCGGCATGCGCCAGCGGCAAAAGCCCGTGGCGCGACAGCGCGTGGATCGGACCGACATGTCCTTGCGCCAGCAACGAGACCGTCGAATCCACCATGGTCAGCCCGGTGCCGATCAGCAGCACCGGTGCTGTGGGATCCAGCCCGCGCAGCGCGTCATTCGCCCACGGATCGGGCCGCCATCGCCGTGACCTGCGGAACGCCGCATCGGTGGACAGCACCGGCACCGCGGGAAAATTGCCGCCCGCCACGACCGCGGCATCGACAGGCAGGCGCTCGCCGGACGCGAGATGCAGGGTGAGCCGCGCGCCCTCTTCGTCGAGTGCCACCACGTCATCGTGCCGCAGGACCAGCGTATCCGGCGCCGCGCCGCACAGGGCGTCGAGCAGTAGATCGCGCAGATAGGCGCCATAGAGGTGGCGCGGGACGAAGGCGCCCTCCACCGGCACCACGCCGGCCAGGACCTGGTCCGATCGGCGTCCCAGCCAGTTCAGGAAATTGCGCGGCCGATCCGCGAAGGCGCTCATTCTCCCGGCCGGCGCGTTGAGCAGGTGTCCGGCATGCTGGGTGCCGTAGGCGAGACCCGAACCGAACCGGCCGGAGCGGTCCAACAGGTGCACGCGCGTGCCGGGTGGGGCCTTGCGCAGCAGGTGGATCGCCAGCAGCGAACCGGTGAACCCGCCCCCGATAACCGCGATCGACGTGTCGGCCATGGCGCTCTCCCATATTACATATATTATCGATAGGGAATATGGGCAATAGAAGGCACGCGAGTCAACGAGAATCGCCGCCGCGGATCGGGCGGACCTTGACCCTGCGCGTGGCAGGCGGCAGGAGGGCGCCATGCTGTCCAGCAAGGCGAAATATGCGGTGCGTGCGGCGATTCGCCTCGCCGAACGACCCAAGACCGAAGATTGGGTGCAGACCGCCGAGGTCGCCGAACAGGAGCACATTCCCCGCAAGTTCCTGGAAGCGATCCTGGTGCAGTTGCGCGATCACGGCATTGTGGAAAGCCGCCGGGGCGCCCATGGCGGGTACCGGCTGATGCGCGATCCGGCGGCGATCTCGGTCGCCGACATCATTCGCATCGTCGATGGGCCATTGGCGTTGACGCCCTGCGCCAGCGTGACGCGGTTTCGTCCCTGCGCCGATTGCGTCGACATGAAGTCATGCCGTCTGCAACCGCTGATGCGCCGGACGCGCGACGCGGTGGCGGCGGTGCTGGAGAATTGCTCGCTGGCGAGCATGGTCACCGCGCCGCCAAAGGCGAAGCGTGCTGCCGCTGTTCCCGGGCGCCAGCGCGCGGCGAAGCAGACGGCGTAGGATTCGGACTCTGGTGCTTCGAGACCGGCCGTTGCGGTGTCGTTGCGGGCTCGCCTTTTCGGTGTCATTGCGCGTTGACCACGGGCCGGCGGCAGCCGACCCGCCCTGAATGAAACTGTGGAGGTCGCCGGGCCGAGAAGGCTCCCCCTCCCCTTGAGGGAGGGGGAGTTGTTTCTTGCGAGCGAAGCGAAGCAATCTCCCGCGGGAAGTCGCACCAATGTCCGTGGGAGATTGCTTCGCTTCGCTCGCAATGACGGGGTTGGCCATGCGGCCGAACCATGAGGATCGCCGCGGCTGTTTCACCGACGCCGCCGTAGTCCCGCGTCAGACACTCTCCGTCACGACGACCTCATCATCGCGCTCCGGTCACGGCGCCCCCGGGCATTTGACCTAGGGCGGTCCGCCATGACGGGGAGGCGCGACCATCGTCGCACGCCCGCCATTTTGCATCCCCGGCACCCATCGCCACGGTGGTGCCTCGGACGCGGCCGACTTGCGTCTCTCCTGCAGTGCGACATCAGCGTGGTCTTCCCGCGAAAGCCACACGAATAGAAAAATAATCTTTTTTCACGCCGCATATTGCATATTCAAGAAAACATATTCTCTTATCCTCTCGGGCCACCAATCGCGGTGCCCACCCCGGATCACCAGCCGAGGATCGCCATGGCTCCCCGCGCCGCCACCCTGCCCGTCACCGCCCGCGCCGCCGCGTCGCCCCCGGCACCGCGGCATGACCGGCCAGCGCTGCCGACGCCGCACCGCATGCGCTGTACGCGCGCCGCGTCGCCGCGATGTCGCCGCGACGCCGGCCAGGCCGCACCACCGCACCATCGCCAGGCATCCGCCTGAGCCAATTTTCGGAGCATGGATCCATGCTGCAATCCCACCCCATCGACATCGACGGCGTGTTCGTCGGAGCCGCCGTCCGCCTCGACCAAGGCTATCGTTTCATCGCCACCAACATGCGCCTCGAGGAACTCGACCAGACGATCTGGCCGACGCTCGCCGAGGTGCAGCGCCTGGCGCGCCGTCTCTATTTGAACGGCAGCCTGGCCGCGCGCGGCACGCCGCCGACACCGCCGGTCCTGCGCAGCGTCGCCTAGCCGTCCTCCGGCGTCGCAAAGCCACCGTACCATGAGGCGACGTGCCCCGGGCGGCGCGGTGTCGCATCGCGCCCTGCTGCCAACCGGCAGCGTACTCCCGGCCGCAAACCAGTCGCCGCGCCAGCATCAGGCATTGACCCTGGCGGGGCTGACTGGCTCGGCGCATGCGCGACCGGACAGGTTCCGACCTTTTGCGGCCGGGAGCGATTTTTCGGTTGACTCGGCGCACCGACATTGCCCATTATTCCTATCTGTGAAATATGAATTGAATCCGACACCGGCAAACCGCGTCACGGGAGGCAATCGGATGAGCACACGATATACAGGGTCTGACCGCGTCCCTGGCACCGCACTCGATCTGTTCCAGGTCAGTCACACGGTCGAGGGCAATGGCAATCGCCTGCCGATCCTGGCGCAACTCAATCTACGAATTGAATCCGGCGAGCTGGTCGCCCTGCTCGGGCCGCGCGGCTGCGGCAAATCCACCCTGCTGCGGCTGATCGCCGGGCTCGAACGTCCGTCGTGCGGCACGATCCTGCTCGATGGCGCGGCAACCGCCGCCGCCGCACCGCATATGGTGTTGTCGCGCGCTCCCGGGCTCTCCGCGTCCAGCACGGTGCACGCGCAGGTCACCGCCGCGCGGAATCCCCGGCGTGGCGCCGAGGATCAAGCGACACCAGACGCCGATCACGCACTACGATTGCTCGGATTGGATCGGTTCGCCGGCGCCTGCCCGCGCGAGTTGACCGCGGGCACCGCGCAACGCGTTTCTCTGGCAACCGCCCTGGTAAACGATCCCCATCTGCTGTTGTTGGATGATCCGTTCGCCCGGCTCGACCCGATAACGCGCGCCACCATTCAAGGCGACCTGGTGTCGCTACGGCAGCGCTCCGGCTTCACCGCGCTATTGGCCACCAGCGACCAAGACGAGGCGCTGGCGGTCGCCACGCGAGTCATCGTGCTCGGCGCGCGGCCCGCACGCATCGAACTGGACCTCGCGCTCGATGATGGCTTTCCCCGTCGTCCGGCCGATCCGCACCTGGCAAGCGCCCGGCGCGCCTTGCTCCAGGCGCTGGATGACGATGGCGCAGGTCAACCCCTCCGTTCGCTGGTCCTGCACCGTGTGGAGCACTTCGTACGACCCGGGCATCTCGCGCTGCCGATCTGGCCGGGCGACGAACCCGCGGCACGCCGGGCCAGAGCGTTCGCATGACCGCACGACCGAACACCAACGCCACGCGAGGCGTTCGATGATTACCCGCCGCACGCTGCTCCGCAGCATTCCGGTGATCGCCACGGCATCCGTGGCGCACGCCGAACCGCCGCGGCAACTGCGCATCGGCTACCAAAAGAGCGGCATCCTTCTCGTTGCCAAACAGCAACAGTACATCGAGAACCGCCTGCGTCCGCTGGGCGTATCGGTAAGCTGGACCGAGTTCTCCTTCGGTCCGCCGATGCTGGAAGCGCTGCGCCTCGGCAGCCTGGATTTCGGTACCGTCGGCGACACCCCGCCGATCTTTGCCCAGGCGGCGCATGCCGATCTGCTCTATGTCGCGGTGATGCGCGCCGGCAGTGCCAGCGCCGCGATCCTGCTGCCGCCCGGCTCGACCTTGCAGACCCTGGCGGATCTGAAGGGCAAGCCCGTCGCCTTCGCGCGTGGCTCCGCGGCGCATAACCTGACCGTTGCGGCACTGGAGAAGGCCGGCCTGGCCTTCGCCGACATCCAGCCGATTCAGCTCGCTCCCGCCGATGCGGCCGCCGCCTTCGCGCGCGGCAATGTCGATGCGTGGGCGATCTGGGATCCCTACTATGCCATCGCCGAGGTGCAGCCCGGCGTACGGGTTCTCGCAACGTCGCGCGACATCGCGCCACAGAACTCGTTCTATCTGTCCAGTCGCCGCTACGTGCAGGCCAACGCCGCCGTCATCGAGGCGGTGATCGATGAACTGGGCAAGGTCGCCGCCTGGTCGAACGCGCATCGCCCCGAGGTGGCGCAGTTGTTGGCCGATGGCACCGGGGTGCCGCTGGACGCGATGCAACGCGCGGTGGCGCGATCGATCTACGCGATCGGGCCGGTCACCGACGAGATCGTCGCGCAGCAGCAGCAGGTCGCCGACCGGTTTTACCGCCTGGGCCTGATCCCGGCGCGCATCGCCATCGCCGACGCCACGTGGCGACCCACCGCATGACCTTCGACAATACGGGAGCCAACCGGATGATCACACGACGAACATTGCTTGCCGCGCTGCCGGCGGCCGGCATCGTTACCGCGGCTACGCGAGCCATGGCGGCGCCGGGCAAGACGTTGCGCATCGGCTTCCAGAAGGGCGAGCCGATCCTGCTGACGGCGAAGCAGAACCGCAGCCTGGAAACGCTGCTGGAGCCGCTCGGCGTCGAAGTTCAGTGGATCGAGTTCCAGTTCGGCCCACCGCTGCTGGAAGCCATGCGGGTCAACGCCATCGATGTCGGCGCCGTCGGCGACACGCCACCGGTGTTCGCCCAGGCGGCGCATGGCGACCTGCTGTACATCGCCGCGCAACGCGCCGGCGGCCAGGCGATCCTGCTGCCGCCCGGCTCGTCGTTGCAGACGCTGCAAGACCTGAAAGGCAGGAAGGTCGCCTTCGGCCGCGGTTCCAGCGCGCATAACCTGACGCTCGCCGCGCTGGAGAAGGCCGGGCTGAAATATACCGATATCGAGCCGATCTATCTTGGCCCCGCCGATGCCGGGCCGGCGTTCGAGCGCGGCGCGATCGACGCCTGGACGATCTGGGACCCGTACTACGCGCTGTTCGAGACCAGGCCCGGCGTGCGCGTGCTGGCGAAATGGACCGATATCACCGAACAGAACTCGTTCTTCATGGCCCGCCGCGGATATGTCGAGGCCAACCAGCAGGTCACCGCGAAACTCGTCGGCGAGTTCAGCCGGATTGCCGACTGGGCGCGGTCGCATCGGCCGGACATCGCCGCATTGCTCGCGACGGCGACCGGCATGCCGCTGGATGCCGTGCGGCGCGGCGTCGATCGCGCACCGTTCATCGTGCTGCCGATGGACGACGAACTCGCGCGCAGCCAGCAGAAGGTCGCGGAACGGTTTCGCGCGCTCGGCCTGATTCCGACGGAGATCAAGGTCAGCGACGAAGTCTGGCGGGCCGGCGCATGACATCAGCCGTCCGCAAGGCTGACCGGTCGGCGTCGCCTTCGTCGTCATGCCGGGTGGCGTCGCCTTCGTCGTCATGCCGGGTGGCGTCGCCTTCGTCGTCATCCCGGGTGGCGTTGCCTTCCTCGTCATGCCGGCGAAGGCCGGCATCCACGACTTTTCGCGCTGCGACCATCGAAGTCGTGGACGCCGCCGGTCGCCGGCATGACGAGAGGGCGGCGCCGGTGCGTCAGTCCTACGAAGCGTCATGCAACACCGATACGGAGCATCTTCAATGACCCAATCCGACGCAGCACTGGATCTTTTCTGGTTCCTGCCGACCGGCGGCGACGGGCCCTATCTCGGTTCCGATGTCGGCCATCGCCCCGCCGAGTTCGGCTATCTGCGCGAGATTGCCGTCGCCGCCGATCGTCTGGGCTTCGGCGGCGCGCTATTGCCAACCGGCAACAACTGCCTCGACGGCTGGATCACCGGCGCGTCGCTGGCTCCCGCCACGGAGCGCTTGAAGTTTCTGTTGGCGTTGCGTCCCGGCGTGCTGACGCCTGCCCTCGCGGCACGGCAGTCGGCGGCGCTGGATCGTATCAGCAACGGCCGGCTGCTGCTGAACATCGTCACCGGCGGCCTGCCGAAGGAACTCGCCGGCGACGGCATATTGCTCGATCACGACGCGCGTTATGAACAGACCGACGAATTCCTGACGATCTGGCGCGGGTTGTTCAACGGCGGCATCGATTTCGCAGGCCGTCACCTCACCGCGCGGCATGCCAGGCTCGGGCAGTTCGACAGCGTGCAGAAGCCGCATCCGCCGCTGTGGTTCGGCGGTTCCTCGCCCGCCGCCATCGAGGTCGCCGCGCGCCACGTCGATACCTATCTGACCTGGGCGGAGCCGCCGGCGCAGGTGGCGGAGAAACTCGCCACGGCGCGCGCCCGTGCCGCCGCGCTCGGGCGCCGGTTGGAGTACGGGCTGCGGGTGCACCTGATCGTGCGCGAAACGGATGCCGAGGCGTGGCAAGCCGCGGACCGGCTGATCAGCCGGTTGTCCGACGCAACGATCGCCGCGGCACAACGGCGGCTGCACGAAGAATCGGATTCGGTCGGTCAGCGGCGGCAGTTCGAACTGCATGGCGGACGGCGCGACAAGCTCGAAGTCAGTCCGAACCTGTGGGCCGGAGTCGGTCTGGTGCGGCACGGCGTCGGCACCGCGCTGGTCGGCAGTCCGCAGACGGTGGCGGCGCGATTGCGCGAGTACCAGGCGCTCGGCATCGGCACGGTGATCGCGTCCGGCTATCCGCATCTGGAGGAGGCGTATCGCGTCGCCGAACTGCTGTTCCCGGCGCTCGGCATCGGCCGCCAGCGCCACGAACCTGGCCGCGACTTCCGCGACGTGACGCCAAGGATAGCGGCGGAATGAAAAACCCTCGTCCTCAAAGTTCAAAACCTTTCCCGCTACGCGGGAGAGGTCGGTTGGGTCGCGAAGCGAACCAACCGTCAACGCCGAGGTTGAGGGTGCCGCGTGCCGCACGCTACCTGCTGCGGGCCGCGCGGCAGCTTCGCCACGGGCGTGCGCAATACCCTCACCCGCCGCTTCGCAGCGACCTCTCCCGCGCAGCGGGAGAGGTTTTACGGAACCGCATTCTCCCCTGGCTGGTTCCCGTCCTCGTCCTGTTGGCCTGGCAGGCCGGGTCCCAGTTCGGCGTGATCCAGGCCAACGTCCTGCCGGCGCCGAGCGCCGTCGCGCAGGCCGGCTGGCACCTCGCGCGCTCTGGGGAACTCTGGACCAATATCGAAGTCAGTGCCGCGCGCGCCTTGCTCGGCTTCGTCATCGGCGGCGGCATCGGCTTCATGCTCGGCATGATGAACGGCCTGTCGTCGCTGAGCGAAACGCTGACCGACAGCACGCTGCAAATGCTGCGCAACATCCCGCATCTCGCGCTGATCCCGCTGGTCATCCTGTGGTTCGGCATCGACGAGGGAGCAAAAGTCTTCCTCGTCGCACTCGGCGTGTTCTTCCCGATCTACGTCAACACCCAGCACGGCGTGCGCTCGGTCGATCCGCACCTGCTGGAGATGGGACGCGCCTACGGCATGTCGGAAACCGCGCTTTTCCTGCGCGTCGTGCTGCCCGGCGCGCTGCCGTCGATCTTCGTCGGCCTGCGCTACGGCCTCGGCATCATGTGGCTGACGCTGATCGTGGCGGAGACGATCTCCGCCTCGTCCGGCATCGGCTTCATGGCGATGAACGCGCGCGAGTTCATGCAGGTGGACGTCGTGGTGTTCTCGATCCTGGTCTATGCGGCGCTCGGCAAGCTCGCCGACAGCGTTGCCCGCCTGCTGGAGCGCACGACGCTCGCGTGGAACCCCATCTATGCAAAGGCCTGAGCCATGACCGTCGATATTCTCGATCATGCGGCCGACACGGCATTGCGCGCCAGTTCACCCGGCGCCGCCATCGCATTGCGTGGCGTGGTCAAATCGTTCGGCACGCACCGCGTGCTGCACGGCATCGATCTCGACATCGAGGCGGGCGCGTTCGTCGCCATCGTCGGCCGCAGCGGCTGCGGCAAATCGACCTTGCTGCGCCTGTTGGCCGGGTTGGATCAGCCGAGCGGCGGCAGCATCGCGGTCGATCGGCAGACGCAAGGCTGGCACGAGATCGTGCGGCTGATGTTCCAGGAGCCGCGGCTGCTGCCCTGGCAACGCGTGACGAACAACGTCGAAGTCGGGCTGACGCACGCTCGCAACAAGCACGACCGACGCAGACAGGCGGAGGACGCCCTGGCGCAGGTCGGGCTCGACGGCCGCGGGCGCCATAGGCCGGCGGTGTTGTCGGGCGGCCAGAAGCAGCGCGTGGCGCTGGCGCGTGCCCTGGTCAGCCATCCACGCTTGCTGTTGCTGGATGAGCCGCTCGGCGCATTGGACGCGCTCACCCGCATCGAGATGCAGGACCTGGTCGCCAATGTCTGGCAGGACAAGGGCTTCACCGCCGTCATGGTTACGCACGATGTGTCGGAGGCGGTCGCGCTCGCCGACCGCGTGCTGGTGCTGGAAGACGGTCAGGTCGCGATGGATGTGCCGGTCCATCTGCCGCGCACACGACGCCGCGGGGCGCCGGAAGCCGCCGAGATCGAAGGCACGCTGCTGCGCCGCCTGTTGCAACGCTGACGTCATCGGAGGCCAACATGATCACCCGGCGCAACGCTTTGGGCCTTGCTTTCGCCACTCTCGCCGCCGGCCATGCGACGGCTGCGGAGACGACACTGTTGAACGTCTCGTACGACCCGACACGCGAACTGTACCGCGACGTTAACCGCGCGTTCATCGCCGCGTGGCAGAAGCAGACCGGTGAGCATATCGCGATCAACCAGTCGCATGGCGGATCCGGGGCACAGGCGCGCGCCGTGCTCGACGGGTTGCAGGCCGACGTGGTCACGCTGGCGCTCGCCGCCGATATCGACGCACTGGCAAAGCGCGGCCTGGTCGCGGCGGATTGGCAGACCAGGCTGCCCGACAACGCTTCGCCCACCACGAGCACGATCGTTTTCCTGGTGCGCAAAGGCAATCCGCAAGCCATCCATGACTGGCCGGACCTCATCAAGCCGGAGGTCTCCGTGATCACGCCGAACCCGAAGACATCCGGCGGTGCACGCTGGAACTTCCTGGCGGCGCTGGCCTGGGCGAAGGCACAGCCAAACGCGACCGCGGCCTCCGCCGAGGCGTTCATGCGCACGCTGTTCAAGCATGTACCGGTGCTCGACACCGGCGCGCGCGGTGCCACCAACAGCTTCGCGCAACGGGGCCTGGGCGACGTATTGCTGGCCTGGGAAAACGAGGCCTGGCTGGCGCGCAAGGAGTTGGGCGAGGACGCGTTCGTCATCGTTTATCCGTCGGTCAGCGTGCTCGCCGAGCCGCCGGTCGCGGTGGTGGACAGCGTGGTGGACAAGCGGGGCACACGCGCCGTTGCGCAAGCCTACCTGGAGTTCCTCTACAGCAAGGAGGGCCAGGAGATCGCCGCGAAGAACTACTACCGACCCCGCGATGCGGCCGTGGCAGCGCAATATGCCGAACGCTATCCCGCGCTGAAGCTTGCGACCATCCAGGACTTCGGCGGTTGGAGTACGGCGCAGGCCGCATACTTTGCGGATGGCGGCATGTTCGACCGCATCTTTACACCGGGGAAATGATGCTGCCGGTGCAGCGGTCGGCACTGCCGGGCTTCGTTCCGACGTTCGGCATCACCTTCCTCTGGCTGTCGCTGATCGTGCTGGTGCCGCTGTCAGCCTTGGTGCTGCGGCCATGGGAACTCGGCCTGGCCGGTGTCTGGCACTCGGTCACCGAGCCGCGTGTTCTCGCTGCCCTGCGCCTGAGCTTCGGCACGGCGGCGCTGGCGGCGGGGGTCAATGTCCCGTTCGGACTGCTGATCGCCTGGGTCATGGTGCGCTACCATTTTCCGGGCCGCAACCTGGCGGATTCGCTGATCGACATGCCGCTCGCGCTGCCGACGGCGGTGGCCGGCATATCGCTGACCGCGCTGTTCGCGCCGAAAGGCTGGATCGGTGCGCTGCTGGCACCTTTCGGCATCAAGGTTGCCTACACGCCGCTCGGTATCCTGGTCGCGCTGATCTTTGTCGGGCTGCCCTTCATGGTGCGCACGCTGGAGCCCGTCATCATGGAACTGCCGCTGGACGCGGAGGAGGCTGCGGCGACCCTCGGCGCGACGCGCGCGCAGATCGTCCGGCGGGTGGTGCTGCCGGCGCTTCTACCGGCGCTGCTGGCCGGCTTCGGCGCGGCGCTGGCGCGCGGTGTCGGCGAATATGGCTCGGTCATCTTCATCGCCGGCAACATGCCGATGATCAGCGAGATCGCGCCTTTGCTCATCGTGATCCGCCTGGAGCAACTCGACTATGCCGGTGCCGCCGCGCTGGGACTGATCATGCTGCTGGTATCATTCGGCATTCTGCTGCTGCTGAACCTGCTGCAACGTCGCATCAGCGCGCAGCACGCATGAGTGACGCGGCTACCCAGGAGGCACCGGCAACGCGCGCGGCACTGACGACCCTGACCATCCTGCTTCTGGTCCTGTTGCTGCTGTTACCCCTGATCGTGGTGTTCACTGAAGCCTTGCAGCGCGGCCTCGGCGGCATCGTGGCGGCGCTCGCCGAGCCCGACGCAATCGCGGCCATTGAACTGACGCTGATCGTCGCCGCCGTCAGCGTGCCGTTGAACACGGTCTGTGGTGTCGCCGCCGCATGGTGCATCGCGCGCTTCCGTTTCCCCGGCCGCGGTCTGCTGATGACGCTGATCGAGTTGCCGCTTTCGGTATCGCCGGTCATCTCCGGTCTCGTATGGGTGCTGTTGTTCGGTGCCAATGGCTGGTTTGGGCCGGCGCTCGACCGGCTCGGCGTTCGCATCATCTTTGCCTTGCCCGGGTTGATCCTCGCCACCGCCTTCGTCACCTTTCCGTTTGTCGCACGCACGCTGATCCCGTTGATGGAGCAGTTGGGGGCGGCCGAGGAAGAGGCGGCGTTGACCCTCGGCGCGAGCGGCTGGCAGACCTTCCGACGCGTGACGTTGCCGAACATTCGCTGGGGCTTGCTCTATGGTGTGCTGCTGTGCAACGCCCGCGCCATGGGGGAATTCGGTGCCGTCGCCGTGGTGTCTGGACATGTGCGGGGACAGACCATGACCATGCCGCTGCAGGTCGAGGCGCTGTTCAACGACTATGATTGGGTGGGCGCCTTCACCATCGCCGGACTGCTATCGCTGCTGGCACTGCTGACACTGGCGGTGAAGGCAATGCTGGAATGGCGCATCGGTCAGCGGAGCGGAGCGCTGTTGTGACAGTCGCACTGCGCAACCTGCGCAAATCGTTCGGCAACGTGGCTGCCTTGGACGATGTCAGCCTGACGATCGCGCGCGGCGAATTCATCGCCTTGCTAGGACCGTCAGGCTCCGGCAAGACCACGTTGCTGCGCGTGGTGGCAGGGCTGGAATTCGCCGATTCCGGTGACATCGTCATCGACGATTGTTCGATCCACGCTGTGCCGGCGCGTGAACGCGGTGTGGGGTTCGTGTTCCAGCATTACGCGCTGTTCCGGCACATGACCGTGGCCCGGAATGTCGCGTTCGGCCTGGAAGTGCGGCCGCGCAGCCGACGGCCGCCGGCGCGGGACATCGAGGCGCGCGTACAGTCGCTGCTGGATCTGATGGAAATCGGCCATCTCGGCGGGCGCTATCCGGAGCAAATCTCCGGCGGCCAGCGGCAACGCGTGGCACTTGCCCGCGCACTGGCCATCGAGCCCGAACTGCTATTGCTCGACGAACCGTTCGGCGCGCTGGACGCGAAGGTACGCAAGAGCCTGCGCGTCTGGCTGCGCGCACTGCATGACCAGATGGGCCTGACCAGCATCTTCGTCACCCACGATCAGGCCGAGGCGATGGAGATGGCGGATCGCGTTGCGGTGTTGCGCGCCGGGCGAATCGAACAGGTGGATTCGCCGGCCAGGCTTTACGCCGAACCGGCCAACGCCTTCGTGCATGAGTTCATGGGCGAATCGGTGCGCTTCCGCTGCATGGTTGCCGACGGCCGCGCCTGGATCGATGGCCTGCCCGATAGCGTCCTGCCCAGCCGGTGTCCGTCAGGACCGGCGGTTGCGTTGATCCGGCCGCACGAGATTGGGCTGCTGCCCGGGCCGGGGCCGGCGCGGGTGGTCGCCCGGCATCAGGTCGGGCCGCTGCGCCGGGCGCGTATCGCACTGGCTGGCCGGGTGCTGGAAGTGCCGGTTCCGCAAGGCCAATGGTTGCCTGATGCCGGCCAGACATGCAGGCTCGACCTGTCACAGGCCCGGGTCTATCCGTGCGTCCCTGATGCGGCCGACTGGTCACGTGACGACGATCGAGAGCCTGAGTCTCCAACGCCTGCTGCGATGCTGATAGAGGAGAGCAATACATGACCGTTGAATTCATCGGCATGATCCATCATCGGCACGGCTCGGAGATCCATCCGCCGGCGAATGTCGTGCTGGATCGCGGCTATATCCGCGGGTTCGCCCAGGCGGCGGATGCGGGCGGCTTCGACAAGCTGTTGGTCGGCTATTTTTCCGATGCGCCGGATGGGTTCCTGGTTGCCGCGAGCGCCGCCGCGCATACCGAGCATGTCGGGTTCCTGGTGGCGCATCGGCCGGGGTTCGTCGCCCCGACATTGGCGGCGCGCAAGTTCGCCACGCTGGACCAGATCACCGGCGGCCGCGCGGCGATCCACGTGATCAGCGGCGGCGACGACGTGGATCAGTTTCGCGACGGCGATACGCTGGACAAGGACGCGCGCTACGCCCGCACCGATGAATACCTGCACATCCTGAAGCGCATCTGGACCGAGCCGGGGCCGGTCGATCATGCGGGCACGTATTACCGGTTCGCCGGGGCATCGACCGCGGTGCGCTGCGTGCAACAGCCGCGCATTCCGATCTATTTCGGCGGCGCGTCCGATGCGGCGATCGCCGTCGCCGGCAAGCACGCCGACGTTTACGCCCTGTGGGGCGAGACGCACGCGCAGGTGCGCGAGATCACCGCGCGGGTGCGAGCCGCGGCGGCGCAGCACGGGCGCTCGGTGCGGTTCAGCCTGTCGCTGCGGCCGATCCTGGCGCCGACCGAAGATGCGGCGTGGGCGCGCGCGGAACGGATCAAGCAGCGCATCGCCGCGTTGCGTGCCAAGGCCGGGCTGGGTGCGCGTGAGCCGGCCAACGAAGGTTCCCGCCGGTTGCTGGAGGCCGCCGCGCAAGGCGAGCGGTTGGACACGCGGCTGTGGACCGGCGCGGCGCTGCTGACCGGCGCGCGCGGCAACACCACCAGCCTGGTCGGCACGCCGCAACAGGTCGCCGAGGCGCTGGGGGACTATTACGATCTCGGCGTGACCACGTTCCTGGTCCGCGGCTTCGATCCGCTGGACGACGCGATCGAGTATGGGCGTTCGCTGCTGCCGTTGACGCGGCAAGTGATCGCGCAGCGGGAGGCGGCGAAAGTCGCGGCGTAGAGCGAAAAGAGTCTCCCCCTCCCCTTGTGGGCTTGGGCCGCGAAGCGGACCAAGGTTGGGGGGAGGGGTGATCGCTTGAGGTTGCATAACCGGCGGCGTGAATCACGCTCGCACTCTACCGATAGTGGGTACCGGAGTGCGATCCCCGCCCAGGCGGCCAGCCACACCAGCATCGCCCCGCCAGCATCGGCAGGCTCGCGTCGCGTCAATGCCTGCCGCGTACGACCTGCGCGCGTTGCTCTACCGGAACGGCGTAGCGAACGGGGCAGACCGTGATGCTTCTGGTCGCCATGAATTCCGCCATGAGGCGCTCCGATTCGCCGCGTTGCACCGGCGACAGGTCTTTGCATCGGCGCCAGCGCGCCTGCGATTCGGGAGTCGGTGCGGCGCGCAGACTCCACCGGATCCCACCGGCCTGCAGTTGTTCGGTCATGGCGCTAATAACTCCCGACGATACGTTACGGCAGGTCAACTCGGCGGCTCCGCCCCGCTTGCGAGGAACCCACATCACGACTGCAATGTATCGACAGACCGCATGGCCGCTGAATCCGGTTTGCGACGTACGGCCCCGTACCTAGTTTTGCATACAGTTAGATGCACCGCGTTTGACGTGACCCGTTGCCGGGACCGGCCGGTGCGCCACATCATGTCGGATTCGTGCCGACGCCAGCCTGCAAACCGATCTGCAACCCTTGCACCGTCCGCTTGCCGCACCCTGCCCTGCCCGTGCAGACTCGCCACGCCTGCAACAAGGGAAGCCGCGCATGAAGGGCCTGTTCCTGGACGCCGTCGACGACCTGGCCGAGGTGTTCGCCCGTGTCGTCCGCGCCGACGATCCGCCGGTAACAGTGAACGAGCAGGAGCAGGTGAGGCCGGAGGAATTGCCGGGACTGCTGGCCGGATATGATTTCGTGCTCGACGACCACTCGCAGATGCCTACCGACGTGATGCGTCGCTGCGCGGGCCTGAAGCACATCATCTTCCTCGGCACCGGCGCGCGCAGCTACATGCATCCGGAGGAACTCGCGGCACACGGCATCACCGTGCACATCATCAAGGGCTACGGCGACACCGCGGTGGCGGAGCATGCGATCGCCCTGATGTGGGCCGCGGCGCGCGGCATCGCGCGCATGGACCGGGCGATCCGCGCGGGCAACTGGCTGCGTACCGAAGGGCCGCAGCTTACCGGCAAGACGCTCGGCTTGCTCGGGTTCGGCGGCATCGCGGCGGAGGTGGCGCGCATCGCGGCGGGGTCCGGCATGCGGGTGCTGGCCTGGAACCGCTCGCCGAAAACCGCTGCGGGCGTGACGTTCGTCGCTCTCGACACGCTGTTGGCGGAGAGCCACGTGCTGTCGGTGCATCTGCTGCTGAACGACGAGACGCGCGGGTTGTTGAGTGCGGATCGGATCGCGCGCATGCGGCCGGGGGCGATCCTGGTGAACACCGCGCGCGGCGCCATCGTTGACGAGGCCGCGATGATCGCCGCGTTGCAGGACGGCCGCCTGCGCCACGCGGCGCTGGATGTGTTCGCCGCGGAGCCACTGTCGGCCGGACATCCCCTGACCCGCCTGGAGAACGTGACGTTGTCGGCCCATTCGGCGTTCCGCACGCCCGAGGCGAGCGAGAACCTGATCCGCCGCGCGCTGGACATCGCCTGCACGCTGAAGCCCGGCGGGTAATTCCGCCGGCGTGGCGGCAAGCTCCGCGCGCGTCGTGGCAGATTGGCACCAGGGTGCCGCACCGGCCCAGCGGCCACCGGTCCGGTGGTTGGCATTACCCCTAGCTTTTCATCCACTTATCTGCCATATCTCACCTGAAAGATCAACCGATCTCCCGGGCGATCACGCAACGGCGGGCAGATAGACGCGGGAGACGGTGCGACCGGAACGGAGGACACCATGCCTCATGCAATCCCGACCGAAGGACGCTGCCCCGTCATATCGTTGGCATCGACCAAGGGCGGCGTTGGCAAGACGACCCTGGCATACGTTCTGGCAACGGAAGTCACCCGCCGGCTGGCGGCCTTGCATGAAGCCGCGACACCAAGATTCGGGCGCGTCACCTGCATCGATGCCGATCCGAACCGCACCTTGTCGCAAGTGCTGCGCCTCACCACGGATGCAATGATCACCTGTGTCGAGAGTGACGGGGAACGACTGCTCGGGGACCTGCGTGCCGCGCTGGTGCGGTCGGACCTGGTGCTGATCGACCTTGAAGGCACCGCCAATCAGTCGATGCTCTATGCTGCGGGAAAATCCAATCTCGTCCTGGTGCCCGCGCAGCCCAGCCGCTTCGACGTGGTAGAGGCCGTCAAGACGATCGGGGTGGTCCGCAAGGCAACCGACCTCGTCGGACGCGACATCGCCCATCGCGTGGTACTGTCTCGTACGCCTGTGCTGCGTCAGCGTGTGGCGGACCACTCGCGCGCGCAGTTTGTTCGCGCCGGTTTGCCGTTGCTGCCGGTCGAACTGGTGCAACGCGCCGCCTTCCAGACGATGACCTACACCGGCGAGCCGCCCTATCTGCAACCAGGCGGCGAGCCGGCAGCGGATAACGTGACGAGCCTCGCGAACGAAGTCCTCGCGATCGTCGCGCTGCACATTCCGCAGGCCGCTGCGGCAGACCACGCCGACGCCGCGGCCGTGCCGGCTGCGGCGCCGAGACGGAAGCCCTATCTCCGATTGCTCGAAAACATCGCATGAGCCAGGCGCCACTGTCCGCGGACGAACTGGATGATGCCGCGTTTCGTGCGCGGCTGGCGCCGCTCGCGGAGGCGGTGCTGCCGAACGCCCATGCGCGGCTTCGCGTCGTCGGAAGCGCCAACGATGTTCGGCGGCGATGGCGCTGGCCGGTGGCGACATTGGCAGCCCTCGCCGGAGCGGCGGTGTTGGCGTGCGGCGGCTGGATCTACCAGCAGCGGTCAGCGCCTGCACCGATACTGAATGTGCAGGCGGCAAAGCCGGCACCAGCGGAGCTGGCGCCACCGGCGACCAGCCTGCCATCCGCCGACAAACTGCTCCCCGTCCTGCTACAGCGCGGCAATGCGGCGCTCGCGACCGGCGACATCACCGCGGCGCGCCTGCTGTTCGAGCGCGCGGCCAATGCAGGCTCGGCCGAGGCGGCCCTCGCGCTCGGCAAGACCTACGACATTCGCTTCCTGCTGGAGACAGGCGCGGTCGGGAGCGCGGCCAACAAGGAGTTGGCGATCACCTGGTATCGGCGGGCAGCCAACCTGGGTGACCATCAGGGACTCGCGTTGCTGACACGTACCGAACTCGGCAGTCGGCCATGAGCAGAAAACCGGCCGCGCTGCCGCATATCGAGGATGCGACATTCGCGGCCTGTCTGGCGCCGCTTGCCGAGGCGCTGATGTCGCACGCCGACGCGGAGATTCGCTCGCATACCGCGGATCGGGCGCCAACCGAGCCGCAACCCGTGCCAGCCGGATCGGCTGATCGCGGGTATCCGGGTCCGGTGCACCGCTTACGCAACGCCGGGGCAGCGGGCGACGCGGGCATTGCGCCGGGCAGCGCCGGAGTGTCGCCTACCCCGCAGGCACTCGCCGAATGGCGCTTGGTGGCTGACCAGGAATTCGCAACGTTTTGTACGATAGAGTTGTTTCTTGCCAAGAGCGACGCGGAACTTTCGGCCGCGGTGCTGGCCTATCCCAGACAGATCGTCGGGTTCCTGGAGCGGATCGCGCGCATGGAACATCGCCGGGCTCTCCAGCATCAGGCCATGATCGAGCTGATGACGCGGATCCAAATGGCGATGATGGAGGCGGAGAACGAGTCGGGGCGGGATCTCCGGCCGCCGGCCACGGCTCGCGGCGACGTGCCGTTTATCAACCGGCGGAAGGAATGACTGGCGGAGGGTTTGCACCGGCGGCCCCAACCGTCATGGCGGGCGAACGCCGCATGGGCATCAGGATAAGTCCTGACGGTAGAGGAGGTTTGCTGTCGCACCGTCGCTCCCTACGTCATGACCGGGTTTGACCCGGCCATCCATGCAGCCGTGGCGCCGCGATAGATGGCCGGGTCAAGCCCGGCCATGACGTGGGGAGCGACGGTGCGACGAACGATTTTCCCCGGTCGGTCGCTTAACCTGATGCGACTGGGGTCAAGCCCCGCCGTGGCGTAGGGAGCGCCGGTGCGGCTGAGCGCATGTAGCGATTTTGCTCAGTTGTCCAGCCATACATCGCCCAGGTCCTGGCCGATGAAGTGCGACGGCGTGATGTGCCAGCCCATGACGCGACGCGAGGTGACGACGATCCGATTCCACCATAGCAGCGGCACGGCGTTCGCCTCGGTCAGCGCGTGCCGTTCGAATTCGCGCACGATCTTGCTGCGTTCCCCCGGATCGCCGGTGATGGCCTGGCCGACGAACAACGCGTCGAGGAAGCGGTCGGTAGAACCGGCATGGTTCAAGGGCGACAGATCGCGCGAAATGTAATGCGACAGCAGCAATGTGGGATCGTCCACCGGCTCCGCGACGAAATCCACGGCAGCGTCGAAGCGCGCTTCTTCCAGCGCCGACTGCCAGGCTTTGCCGGACAGCTTCTCCACCGTCGCCGTAACACCGATCTCCCGCCAGGACGCGACCAGCAGGTCGCCGCCGGCGTCGTACGGTACCGGGACATCGCCACGATTGGTCAGCGTCAGATGGAGATTGCGCTGGCCGGCCTCGGCCAGCAGCCGCCTTGCCTCCGCCCGCGATGCGGCGATATCGCGCGAAAACCCCGGCAGGCTGGCAAGGTCCGCCTCGGACGCGCTCATGTCCGAACCGGGACGCATCAGGCCGCCGACATATTGCAGAAACGTCCGGTCGGACAACGTGGCCGCCGCGTGCCAGCGATCGATCGCCAGCGACAACGCCCGGCGGACACGCGGATCGTCGAACGGCGGGTGCCTGCCGTTGAACACCAGCAGCAACGCGTTGTTCCACGGCGTTGAACGCACCACCACCTTGTTGCCGAGTGCCGCGACGAGTTCATCCCGCTCGGCCGGCGTGAAGCTGCGAAACTGCGCCAGCACGCGGCCGCTTTCCATTGCCTTCACGGCAGCTTCGCCGGTGAGATAATCCGCCTGGAAGCCGTCGAGATACGGGTGTCCCGGCCGGAAGTACTTGTCCCAGCGGCGGCCGATCCAATGCACACCATTGACATGCTCGACAAACACGAACGGACCGCTGCCCAGGATGTGCGTTTTGGGAAACTCCGGGTCGATCTTCAGCTTCTCGGCGCTGTAGATGCAGTTCCACGGGGAGGCGAAATTCGCCAGCATCGCGGAATCCGGCCACCGGAGATGGAACACCACGGTGGTGGCATCCGGCACGTCCATGCTGGCGATGGCCGCATAATCCGCCTTGCGTGCCGAGGTCGTGCCCGGTGGCGGGTGGACGATGCGTTCATAGCTGGCGACCACATCCGCCGACGTCAGCGGCGACCCGTCATGGAATGCCACATTGGGCCGCAGTTTGAACGTGTAGGTCATTTGATCCGGCGAGACCGTCCACGATTGCGCCAGATCGCCCTCCACCTTGGGATAATCCGCGGTCGAGAACTTCAGCAGTGTCGAATAATGCGGGATGACCGAATGGATGAAAACGAATGAGATATTGGCATGGCAGTCATAGTTGGGCGGTTGCGCATCGACCGCGAATTCCAGGACGCCGCCGCGATGCGGCGCGGGATCCGCACATAAGCCGCGTCCACCACCGAGCATCAGGGCGGCCGCAACAAGCAGGCGCAAGGCAGAGCGCATCATGGCGCCGCGCATCAGGCTGTGCCCTTCAATGGGTCTGGTTGGCTTGAGTCTGGCTGGCTTGAGTCTGGGTGGTTTGGGTCTGGGTGCTCTGCCAGCGCCGGAACTGATCGAACAGCGCGTCCTTCTGTTCCGGCGACATCTGCGGCCCACCGATCGCCTTCTCCCGCTCGTCCAGGAAGCGGATGAAAATCGCCCGCAGATCCTGCCCCGCCACGATCGAGGCGTTGCGCTTGAGCCACTCGTCGGCCGGCGGGAACCGGTGCCAGCCCGGGATTTCGCTGGACAGGTTGACCTCGGCCCACTTGCCATGGTGACCCGGGGCCAGCAGGGTCTGGAACTGGGTGAAGAACGCATCCACCATGTTGGCGATCTTGCGGTAGGCGTCGGAATCGGCTGCGACGGGACCGACGAACAGGCCGGTCCCGATTGCGACGGTATCAATCGACGTATCGGCCGGAACCAACCCCGGATACTCCGCCGCACTCAGCCGGGTCGGGACGTAGGCAGCGATCACCTCCGGGGTCAGTGGAATGGAGAGCAGATGCAGGCCTTGGGGTGGCAGCATGCGCAGCAGCGGCGCCGGCTTGCCGCCGACAAAGGCGACCGCGCCGATTTCGCCGCGCCGCAACTTCGCTACTGCAACGTCCGGCTCGTCGTTGGTCAGGGTGGCCGACACATTCAGCAGCTTGAAAAGCTGGCTCGCGGTAATCGCCGTATTGCCAAGACGCTCACCCACGCTGACGGTCTTATCGGCCAGGTCGGCGGTGCTACCCACCTCCTGACGGGCCAACAGGTGGAACTCCACGTAATTCAGCTTGGCGACATAGCTGAGGTTCTCAAGGCCCGGGAACAGATTCTGCGTCCGTGCATAATCGAGGACGTCCAATTGCAGGATCGCCATGTCGATACCAGGCGTCTGCAGCAGGTCGGCGACGTTCTGCACGCCCCCATGGCCCACCACCGGCAGGATGCGCCGGGTTGCGCCGTCATCCACCAGGCTCGCCAGATCCTCGGCCAGCCGTATCGTGATCCCGTTCGAGCCGCCGGTCTCGAGCGCGACGATGTCCTTGCCGCTTGCGCCCTCGACCGCCCGCGCCGGCAGCGTTGCGGCAGTAGAGACGGTCAGGGCGAGCGCCACCCAAACCGTGCGGCCGAATGCCATGCTCGCCATGCGCCCCACCCAACGCTGTAACGGTTTCACCGACTAGGCCGGCATGCGCAACATGCTGCGAGTCGGTCAAGCGTGGCCGGGCCGCGTTGCCAGCGCCCGAACCGCGGGAATATCCGGCACTGCCCCTCGGCCGATCGCCTGCTATAATCGGCGCGTGCGCCCGCCTGGCGGAATGGTAGACGCTGCGGACTTAAAATCCGAAGCCGAAAGGCGTGGGGGTTCGAATCCCCCGGCGGGCATCAAATAAAATCAATGCTTTGTCTGAGATGGCAGCCGGCGCGGTGATTTCTTCATCAGGTCCCGACATTTCTTCAAAAACGGTCAGTACACCAACCTGCGCAACTGCCACCTGAACGCACTGACCGCCGCCATCGACGGCCCGAACCGTTAACTTCCACCCGCTACCATCCAGCCAACCGTCGCCAAACAACTCGCCAATCGTCCCCCAACCCTCGCCGCCGATCTCCCAGTCGATCCTTGCATCCCCGATCCACGACCGTCTGCCGCCCTGAACCCTGGTGGACTGTTTGGTGAGGGTTCCTGGCCGTTCCGCCGATCCGGCTGCTGCTGACCTTGGCGTGACGGTGGGAGACGGTTGGGAGGACGATTGGCAGCGGTCGGTCAGCTTGATGGACATCGGCGAGATCGTGCGGCCGTTCCGGGAAAAGGCCGGCCTGAGAGCACAACGGCAGGCAAGTGTGCGGGATGGCGGCTGCGTCTCTGCGGCCACACGCCACCCCGCCGGCACTACTCGGACCCTAACGTCGGACGCCGAGTGCTTGGACGGTTTCCCGATCTGGTCGCCCGGTGACCTTCAGATTGTGCTGGTGCTGGAATGCGCGCAGCGCAGCGGCGGTCTTCGGCCCCATGCGACCGTCAATCGTGAGCTGAGCGCCGTTGTTATTGAGTGCCGTCTGGACGCTTTCAACAAACTCATGGTGCGACATGCGCTGGTGCATAGGGGCAGCAGGTGGTGCGGAAGGCTGCGGCATTGGCGCAGTCGACGGAGCAGCCGGCGCAGGCGGCGGAGCAGCGGCGGTCTGGCTCTGACCAGATGCACATCCGGCGAGCGCACCGGCAACCATGACAGCCGCAATGACGCCAAGGCGATGCTTAGTTGTGACCATGAGGGTCATCCCTTTCGTGTTACATTACATCAAACCAGCCGGTCGCTTCCTATCCAAGCAAAAGTTGGGCGATCCGTAAGCAAGCACAAATGGCTTTGGCAGCCACTTCCCGGACTGGGCAGTAGCAATTCGGCACCCTTCCAGAGGCCGTGCCATTGATCTGGATCAACGGTCTGGCCCGAGACCGTCTGCCGCCCCCTGAACCTGTCCAGACTGGCCGAGCAGGGGTTCCGGACGGCGCTGGATGATCGTCTCTGGACGGCGGCTTGTAGTCGCTGAACGGCATCGAACCACTCCCTAGGCTGCGCCGTCGCTGGTTTCGGAACCTTTTCGGCGACGTCTATCGAGTCGGCCCGCATCCACCCTCCAACCATCGCCTCCACCCCCTCTGACCGACCGGTCCTCACGACCGTCCCGTTACCGTCCGCCAGCCCCTACCAGAGACCGTCCCCAGACCCTCGCCGCCAAGCCGTCCGACGGCTGTGCCGAAATCAGCGGGATGGAAACAAACCCGGCGGATATGGCCCGTGTTGCAGGATTTCCAATTTCAGCGGAACAGGATTGCCGAGCCACAGCGCATTGGCAGTGTGATCGTCGTATTCATCATCGCTCAGTGGATGGATCAGTATGTCAAGTCCCTGCCGATTGAACATCAGCCAGGGGACGACCTCAGCAAACGCCGATGCGTTGAAGATGACCTGCCTCTGCGCAATCGGATGCGGACCGGCGATGCCGTTGTTGGTGCCAAGCTCCACCGGAAATTTCGCAGCGAGTTCCTGACACACCTTGTCGGCGGTCGGGGAGCGGTCTTCGTTCCCGTAATAGATGTGGGCATGATAACCGTGAAGTTCGGTCATGAGGTATTCCTCCCCTTCTTCGATGTCTTTTGGTGATATCTGACTGCCAGCCGGCCTGATCGGTCAAGAGGCAACATCCCGATGTGGTCTCAAAAATTCCATGTGGCGGTGATCCTTGCTGCCGAACGTCCGGTCGATCCTTTCCACACCCGATTACGACCGACTGCCGGCCGCCGAACCCGCTGGGACTGGCTATGCAGGGTTCCAGAACCGTGGGTGGACGGCTGCCGCCGACCTCTGGGAACTGGAGTTCTCAACCGTTTGGAGAATCGCCTCCACACCCTCGCCACCGACCCTAGCCGCCAAACGTATTCGACACGATCCAGGACCATCCACCGGCGCTGAACATGCCAGAACTGGATGGACAAGGGTCCCAGACCGTCGCTGGTCAAAAGACGGTCGAGACGGCGAAGGGCATTGCCTACCTGCTCCTCGAATGTTGTGCGGCACAAGGTTTGATCCGGTGAGCGGTGCCTCAGGCGGTGTGGTTGGACGCTCTACGCAGTGGTCCAGGCAGTTGAAGGCTGCCGGCCAACATCGAAAGGCCGTCGCTTGTCCGTCGTCGCTGTTCCGCCATCCTCTAGGCACGCATTGCCCGACGATGGCGCACCATGGCGAGGCCGAGCAGACCGACGCCGAGCACCGCCATTGGCGCCGGCTCCGGCACCGAGTCGGTGATGGTGAGGTTGTCAACGTAGTAATTGGATGCCAGCGTATCGCCTTCCTGGCCCACCTCGATGTCGGCATAGTTGATGGCGAAGCTGCCCCAGGTAACGCCGGGTGAGTAGTCGGAGGCGGCAATCTCGGCCAGCGTCACATTGTTTGGATCGGCGATGCCGGTGTCAACGCCGAAGATATGAAACGACGTGGTGTTGGGATTGATCTGGATATTGGTCCATTCGTCCGCTGACAAGTCGATGCCGATATCGGGCGGATTGAACATGAGGACATAGGCTTCGCCGCCGGGCGTGGCGATCGGAAAGTAGATGTAGGGAGCGTTGGTGTTACTGCCGGACGCCAGATAGACCCAATAGTTTGCCGACGTGAGGTTGCCGAGTGTCAGCCCGTTGCCGGCGACGCTGATATCGACTTCGGCATCGTCCTGTCCGGACGAGACCCCGATGTTTGCCGAATAGGTGCCGGCGTACACGGGCGAGGGCGAGGTGGCGAGCGTGGCGGTATCGCTCAGATACTGGGCATAGAAAGTGAACCCACCATCCTCAAAGCCCTGAGCGATGGTGCCGGCGTACGCCCCGCTGCCCACGACACAGGACAGCACGGCGCCGCCAACGGTTCCGGTCATCAGTCGTCCGAACATGGTAAAGTGTCCTTGTTGGTGCCGACCAAGCGGCTGGGAAGTTATTAAGCAAGAGTTGCGCCGATGAAATATATCAATCAGTTGGCCTATGACGGATCGGAGGAGTGTAAGATTTTTCACCACGCTTGAGATCACGCCAGCGTGCCACGAGCGGGTCGTAGGGTACCCGGCCGACTACCCAGAACCTTGCCACCCAATTTCGCGCGGCACGGTTTTGGCCCCTGGGCGGTGGAGTTGCCCGGCGTCTGCCCGTTCATCGGCTTCACCGGTCTGACGCACGTGGCGTACCAGGCGCATTTCACGCCCGCGGTCGACATTGGCTGGCGGCTTGACCCCGCGTATTGGGGTCGCGGCCTTGCGACGGAAGCCGCAACGTTGGCGCTACAGGATGGCGCACGATTGGACCTGCAGCAGATCGTTGCGATTACGGTTCCGGCCAACCTGCGGTCCCGCGCCGTCATGCAGCGGTTGGGTATGCGCCGGGCGGCGTCCGACGATTTCGATCATCCAGGCGTACCGGATGGGCATGCGTTGAAGCGGCTCGTGCTGTATCGCCTGCGGCGCAGCGATTGGCAGGATCACCGGGCCACCACCGCCGAGGCGACACGCGCAGGGCGGTAAGGCACCTCGAGGCTGCCGGAAGCGGCTCCCCCGCTGGTCCCGACAGACACGCTTCCCAGGCGCCTCCGGATTGCGTCACCGCCGCCTGGCCAGGCAGGCATCACGCACGCACCCCCATCCCTGTGACATCGCCGTGCGCTCCGCGTCGTGCCGACAGACGAGACATGCCGCGGCCGCCAGGGCAATCGGGTGGACGAAGCAAGGCCAGGGGCTTTGCCCCTGGAACCCCACCAAGGGGCTCGGCCCCTTGGAGCCCCGCCAAGGGCGGAGCCCTTGGGACCCTTCAGTTGGCTGGATGGACGGGAGGGGGGACGGCGCGCTGCGCCGGTGTCGCCATCGTGGCGACGCCGGCGCAGCGCGCCGTCCCCCCTCCCGTCCATCCAGCCAAACGGATGGATTGCAAAGGCTGCGCCTTTGCTGGGGGTCCACGGGGGCAAAGCCCCCTGGCGGGTCCAGGACAGAGCCCTGGCCTTGCTGCTTTCACCCGATTGCCCTGCCGCGGCCGCACATCCCGCTTCCCTTGGCTACGCCTCGTGCCCCACAGTCCTCCCGCCCCTGCTTTCCGGGTCAGCGCCCCGCCCGATTCCCTGATGCCTCGCGCCCCACGTTCCGCCCCACCCACCCGCCTCGACCCGCGCGCCCACGGCGCCGCGCCCTTGCGCCGCGCGTCCCTCGTCTCATCCACCGTCGCGCCGCCGCGCCGAGCGTCCCCTGCCCCGGCCGCCCCCGTTGCCCCGCCCGCCCGCGCGACCCCAGCCCGCCGCCGCTTCCGACTGCTCCGCTGGGCGATCATTGCGACGATCTGGGGGGCGCTTGCCCTGGCGCTCCTCCTGTTGTGGTTCGCGCGCGACCTGCCGCGCCCGGAATCGGCGCTCGACGCCACCCGCCGCCCCAGCCTGACCCTGGAGGACCGCACCGGCCACGTCTTCGCCAGTTTCGGCGACGTGGTCGGCGAACCGCTCCGCCTGACCGAATTTCCCCCCTACCTGCCGCAAGCCGTGGTGGCGGTGGAGGACCGCCGGTTCTGGCACCACGCGGGCATCGACCTGGTTGGCGTGGCGCGTGCCGCCTGGACCGACCTGGTCGCCCGCCGGGTGGTGCAGGGCGGCTCAACCCTCACCCAGCAGGTGGCGAAGAACCTGTTTCTCTCCAACGCGCGGACGCTACGCCGCAAGGTGCAGGAACTGCTGCTGACGCTGTGGCTGGAGCAGCATTTCACCAAGCAGGAGATTCTGGAGATCTACCTGGATCGGGTCTATCTCGGCGCCGGCGCCTGGGGGATGGACGCGGCGGCGCGCATGTATTTCGGCGTCTCCGCCCGCCACGTGACGCTGTGGCAGGCGGCGGTGCTGGCCGGGCTGCCGCGCGCGCCGTCGCGCTTCAACCCGCGGATCAATCCGGGCGCCGCCGCCGCCCGCGCGAAAGACGTGCTGGCGGCGATGGTGGAGACCGGCGCGATCACCCAGGCGCAGGCCCAGGCCGCCGCGGCAGCGATCGCCTTCCCGCCCGCCCCGGCCATCGCCGCCGGCTGGTTCGCCGACTGGGCAGCCGCGCAGGCGGCGCCCGACCTGTCGCCGAACGCCGACGCGACGCTGCGCACGACGCTGGATGCGCGGCTGCAATCCGTGGCGGAGTCCAGGCTGGCGGCGCTGTTGGATGGGCCGGGCGTGCCTGCCGGCGCCACGCAGGGCGCCGTGGTGATCCTCGACGCCGCGACCGGGGCGGTGCGCGCCATGGTCGGCGGCCGGGACTACCGCTCCGGCTCGTTCAACCGGGCGGTGGAGGCGCGCCGCCAGCCCGGCTCGGCGTTCAAGCCGTTCACCTGGCTCAGCGCGTTGCAGAAGGGGCTGACGCCGGACTCCACCGTGCTGGACGCGCCCATCCATATCGGCCGCTGGAGCCCGGAGAACTTCGAGCACCGCTACGAGGGCGAGGTCACCCTGACCCAGGCCCTGGCGCAGTCGATCAACACGGTCGCGGTGCGCCTGCTGTTGCAGGCCGGCGGGCCACGGGCGGTGGCAGCGACGGCGGCGCGGCTGGGGATCGCCGACAAGCTGCCGGACGACGCGTCCTTGGCGCTGGGCACCGGCGAGGTGGGCTTGCTGGAACTGTCGGCGGCCTATGCGCCGTTCTTCAACCACGGCAACCGCGTCACACCCTATGGTGTGGAAGCCTATGCCGCCGCCCATCCACCGGTGCCGGTGGTCGACCCGGAGCAAGCCGCGATGATGGCGCGCATGCTGACGGCCGTGGTGACCGGCGGCACCGGCCGCCCCGCGGGCGTGGCCGGCCGGGAGGTCGCGGGCAAGACCGGCACCACCCAGGATTTCCGCGACGCCTGGTTCATCGGCTGCATCGACGGCACGATCATCGGCGTCTGGCTGGGCAATGACGACGACCGGCCGATGCGCGACGTCGTGGGCGGCGGCCTGCCCGCCCGCCTGTTCCACGAGATCGCCATCTCGATCCGGTGAACCGGATCAAATTCCGTTGCTTGAGGAAACCGGACCGGCTGCGGCACGTTTCCGCTGCACGCGTACCGCCGCCCGCGGCAAAAGGAGACATCCATGTTAAAGGTCCGAAGCCTTGGTGCCATCGTTGCTCTTGGCGCACTGACCGCCCTGCCCGCGTGCTCCATGTTCGGTGGAGACAGCAGCAGCGGCAGCCAGTACAGCCAGCGCAACACGGCCGCGCCCGGCAGCTACAGCACGGCCAGCAGCTCGACCGGGACCAGCGGCACCGTCGCGCCGGTGTCTCCCGGCATGATCCGCAAGGTGCAGACCAGGCTGCAGCAGGACGGCGACTACAAGGCCCAGGTGGACGGAGTCTGGGGCCCGCAGACCGAGAGCGGCGTGCGCACCTGGCAGCAGGCGCATAACCTGAACAGCAACGGCGAAATCGACTCGGCGACGCTGCAGGCGATGAACATCTCGTCCGACAGCCAGGCGAACAACCAGTCCGACCAGACCAACAACAGCGCCGCGACCACCCAGCCGACCGGCAACCAGAACTACAGCACCAACGCGACTCACCCGACCGGCAGCAATTACTCCAGCAACAACGGCCAGATGCCGGCCAACAGCCCCACCCCGACCAGCCAGGGGACCGCCGGCACCCCGACCAACGACACCAGCGGCGCGGCGACGGGCAATACCGCCCCCAACGCGACCGGCGGCAACGCCACCCACTGACCGAGACTTCGTCTGCTCCCCGGGGCTGCGTCCCCGGGGATCGGCGCGCCGGCGTTCGCGCGGTGGGAGCGCGGCGCGGAGTAACGATCGGGTTCAGTTCGTTTGTGACGACTCCCTCGACCAACAATCGACGACGTATCCCCCGAGGAGGCTGCCCGCGCTTTGGCTGGAAACCGACGTACTTGTCGCGTCGGCTGTTGACCGCGGGTTCGTCGCCCCACCCTTGATCCGGACGTGAGGGAATGCGGATGCGCCGGTTCCAGGCCCATCCTTGATCCAGATCAATGCCTCGGCGCGTGCTTGGGGCTTAGTGGCAACCAACGACCGGCTGGCTGGCAAACGGCCGGCATCCCCGCCCGGCGCTGAGGTTGGCTACTATGAACGACGTCCAAGAACGCGACGGGTTCGAGATCGTCCGTCGGCAGGATTTTTCCGATGTCACCTACCTGCTTGAAGTCCGCCATCCCTTGATGGCGAGGGCCGCGCGCCCCGGCCAGTTTGTCATCGTGATGTCGCATGAGCATGGCGAACGCATTCCCCTGACCATCGCCGATTTCGACCGCACTGCCGGTACTATAACCCTGGTGGTGCAGGCGGTCGGCAAGACCACAAAGGAGATGCAGCAGACCTGCCAGTCGGGCACGCGTCTGCATGCGCTGGTGGGACCGATGGGCATCCCCACGCATATCGGCACCGCGCGGAAGGTGGTGTGTGTCGGCGGCGGCCTGGGAGTCGCACCGATCTATCCGCAGGCGCGCGCCTTCAAGGAGGGTGGCGCCTATGTCATCGGCATCCTCGGCTTCCGCAACAAGGACCTGGTGTTCTGGGAAGACAAGTTCCGCGCCTGCTGCGACGAGGTGATCCTGTGTACCGATGACGGGTCCGCGGGGCTGAAGGGTTTCGTCAGCGACGGCATCCGCCAGGCCCTCGCCGCGCATCCCGACATCGACGAGGTGGTCGCGATCGGTCCGCCGGTGATGATGAAAGCTTGCGCCGAGACCACCAGGCCGCTCGGCATCAAGACCATGGTCAGCCTCAATCCGATCATGGTTGACGGCACCGGGATGTGCGGCGGCTGCCGCGTGAAGCTCGGCGACGAGGTGAAGTTCGCCTGCGTCGATGGGCCCGATTTCGACGGCCACCTGGTTGACTTCGACGACATGATGCGTCGCCTGCGGCGCTATGCGGAAGAAGAGAAAGCCGCCGTGGCGCGCTGGTCGGAAACCTGCCGCATGGCGGCCCTCCAGCCGACGTTGTGACCGATCCCAAATGACCGATACCAACCGGCGGAAACCATGACGCATCGCACCGGCGCCCCCACCGTCATGGCCGGGCTTGACCTGGCCACCGTTCGCCGCACCGGCGGCGCAGGAATGGCCGGATCCGAGCCCGGCCATGACGTGGCGGGTGCCGGTGCCCGCCATGCCTTGATTGCTTCCGACTCTCGAATTCCCCTTGTGGCTGCCTGGGATGAGTGGTGATGGCGAAGAAACGCACGATACGAACGATACCGCAGCAGCGCACCCCGGTCCGCGAACAGGACCCCGGCGAGCGGGCGCACAACTTCGCCGAGGTGAACTGCGGCTACGACGAAGCCGAGGCGCTGCGCGAGGCCGAACGCTGCCTGTTCTGTGCCGATCCGGTCTGCATCGCCGGATGCCCCGTCGGCATCGACATTCCCGGCTTCATCGAGCGCATCGGCGCGAAGGACTTCCGCGGTGCCTACGATGCGATCGGCCGCACCAACCTGCTGCCGGCGGTGTGCGGCCGCGTCTGCCCGCAGGAGACGCAATGCGAGGGCCGCTGCACGGTCGGCGAATCGCTCGAACCGGTGGCGATCGGCCGGCTTGAACGCTTCGTCGGCGACCGCGCCATCGCCGAGGGCTGGGCCAACCTGCCGCATATCGAGCCGAACGGACACCGCGTCGGCATCGTCGGCTCCGGTCCCGCCGGCATGGCCTGCGCCGCCGACATGGCGAAGGCCGGCTGCGAGGTCACTGTGTTCGAGGCGTTCCACGAACCGGGCGGCGTGCTGCGCTACGGCATCCCCGATTTCCGCCTGCCCAACGAAGTGATCGACGCCGAAATTGCGAACCTGCGCCGGCTCGGCGTGAAATTCGAATGCAACACGCTGGTCGGCCGGCTGTTCACCATCCCGCAGATGATCGACGAGATGGGCTTCGACGCGGTGTTCATCGGCACCGGCGCCGGCTATCCCGCCATGCTCGGCATTCCGGGCGATTCACTGAACGGCGTGCTGTCGGCGAACGAATTGCTCACGCGCTGCAATCTCATGCGCGCGCGCGACTTCCCGGCCTTTGACACGCCGATCCCGCTTGGCCGCCATGTCGCCGTGGTCGGCGCCGGCAACACCGCGATGGACGCGATGCGCGTTTCATTGCGCCTCGGGGCACAGAACGTCACCTGCGTCTATCGCCGCAGCAAGGCGGAATGCCCCGCGCGCGCCGAGGAAGTCCATCATGCGGAGCAGGAGGGCGTGGTTTTCAAGTGGCTGACCGCGCCGCTGGAGGTGCTGGGCGACGACAAGGGCAACGTGCGCGGCATGCGCTGCATTTCCATGGCTCTGGGCGAGCCTGACTCGTCCGGCCGCGCCCGCCCGGTGCCGGTTGCCGGCAGCGAGCACGAGGTCGAATGCGACCAGGTGGTGTTCGCCATCGGCACCAATGCCAACCCGATCATCGGCCAGACCACGCGCATGCGGCTCAACAAGCGGGGCTACATCGAGACCGACGCGGACCTGGCGACGTCGATGGCCGGCGTTTACGCCGGCGGCGACATCGTCACCGGCGCCGCCACGGTCATCGAGGCGATGGGCGCCGGCCGCAAGGCCGCACGCAGCATGAAGGCGTATCTCGGCATCCGCGAACCCGGGACGGTGCCCGCGGCGGCAACGATCTTCGGCATCCAGGCGAGCGAACGCAACTTCGCCCGCATCCGTTGCGCATGAACCCGCACCGCCATACGCCCCCTCCCCTTGTGGGAGGGGGTTGGGGGGAGGGGTGCGAACCCCAATGGCCGGCGGATGTACGCACCCCTCCCCCCACCCCCCTCCCACAAGGGGAGGGGGAGTCTCCATTTTCCTCCAAGCCCGAGATGAGGCCATGAACGACGTCACGCTGCTGGAGCCGTTACCCGCCCGCGCCAAGGCGGTGACCACGCTTGCCGAGCACATTGTCGAGGTGATCAGCGACTCCGGCGAGGGCGCGCAACGTTGCGGCCAATGCCTCGGCGCCATCGCCGCGCGCGCGGGCTACGGCATCTGGACGGTGGAGATCATCCCCGCCGAAATCCGCCCGCCCGCACGCAGTGTCGCCGGCGCCTCCGGCAACCGCATCCGCTTCGGCACGCGCCGCATCACCAACGGCGGCAACGAAACCGACCTGGCCATCGCCTTCAACGAGCAAGTCTTGCTCGGTCGCGTGCGCGCCGGCGAGTTGAAGCCCGGCGCCACCATTCTCCTGGAAAGCATGTGGCGGGAGGATCGCAACAAGGCGATCGTCGATTCCTACGTCGAAATCCACGATCAGCTCGTCGCCGCCGGCTACGACGTGCACGAGGTACCGATGGAGCGCGCGTGCCGCGCCATCGTGTCCGACCCGCGGCGCGGCAAGAACATGTTCGCGCTGGGCATGCTCTGCAACATCTACAGCTTCGACATGCAGCTTGCGGCAGAGCAAGTGGCGCTGATCTTCGGCAAGAAGGACCAGCTTGTCGTCGATACCAATGTCCGCTTGCTCGAAGCCGGCTATGCGTGGGCGGAGGAGAACCTCGACTTCAAGTACCGCATCCCTGCCGTGCGCGCGACCGAACCGCAGATCGTGGTCAACGGCAATACCGCGCTGGCGCTGGGCATCCTCGCCTCGGGCATGGAGGTCTGCGCCATGTACCCGATCACGCCGGCGACCTCCGTCTCGCACTATCTCAGCGACGTGTTCGAGAAGGTCGGCGGGATCGTGCACCAGGCGGAAGACGAAATCGCCGCCTGCGCGTTTGCGCTGGGCGCTTCCTATGCCAACAAATGCGCGGTCACCATTACGTCCGGCCCCGGCTATTCGCTGAAGCAGGAGGGCATCGGGCTGGCGGTGATGGGGGAGATCCCGCTGGTCGTCATCAACGTGCAGCGCGGCGGCCCGAGCACCGGCCAGCCCACCAAGGTAGAGCAAGGTGACCTGCTGACCGCGATGTTCGGCAGCCATGGCGATGCGCCGAAAGTGGTGATGGCGGCTGCCACCATCGAGGATTGCTTCTATTCGGTGATCACCGCGCGCAAGATCGCCGAAACGTTCAACATGGTCGTCGTGATACTGACCGATGCCGCCCTCGCCAGCTCGCAGCAGCCGATTCCGCGCCCGCAATTCCACGAAACCTGGCTGGCGCCGCCGGCCGACCAGAGCGCGCTTCCCGAGGGCACCAAGCCGTATAACTGGGATCCGGTCACCGGGTTGGCGCGCCGCATCATCCCGGGCCAGCCCGGCGGCATGCACACGCTGACCGGCCTCGCGCATGATGGCCAGAGCCACGTCGCCTACGACGCCGAGATCAACCAGCAGAGCATCCATGCGCGCAGCCGCAAGCTGGCGGCACTGCAACGGACGCTGCTGCCGCCACCGGTCTTCGGACCGGAGAGCGGCGAGCTGCTGGTGATCGGCTGGGGCAGCACGCGCGGCGCGATCGAGGAAGCGGTCGAGGGACTGCGCGACGAAGGCCGCGCGGTGTCCTCCATCCACCTCACCTTCCTGCAACCGATGGCGCCGGGCCTCAAGCAGATCATGGCGGGCTTCCGCCAGGTGATGACCATCGAGGGCAACTGGTGCGACCAGACCGACGATCAGCTCATCGACGACAGCAACCGGCGCTACAGCGCGCTCGCGATGCTGCTGCGCTCGCGCTACCTGGTGGATGTCGACTGCTGGTGCGAGGTCAAGGGCCAGCCGATCAAGCCGTCGCTGATCCGCGCGGCAATCCTGCGCAAACTACCGACGCAGTGAGGGAGGACCGAACCATGTCCCACTCCGCCACCGAATGCCTGCTGCGGCTGCACGACGAGCACTACGACCTGGAGGACTACCAGAGCGGCGTGCCGCGCTGGTGCACCGGGTGCGGCGACAACGCGATCCTGACCGCGGTGCAGCGACTGTGTCGCGACGAGGAATTGCCGCCGGAGAAGACCGTGTTCATCTCCGGCATCGGGTGCTCCAGCCGCTTCCCGCATTACATGAAGACCTATGGGTTGCACGGCATCCACGGCCGTGCCCTGCCGATCGCCGAGGGCGTCAAGATGGCGCGGCCGGACCTGAACGTGTTCGTCAACACCGGCGACGGCGATTGTTGCAGCATCGGCGCGGCGCACTGGATCCACGCCATCCGCTACAACATGAACCTGACGGTGATGCTGCACGACAACCAGATCTACGGGTTGACGAAGAAGCAGGCCTCGCCGACCTCGCCGATCGGATTGAAGAGCGCCACCACGCCGCGCGGTTCGTATCTGGAGGCGCTGAACCCGCTGTCCGTCACGCTCGGCGTGCAGAACGTTTCGTTCGTGGCGCAGGCGGTCGATTGGATTCCCGACGTGCTCTACGACATCATCGCGGCGGCATTCCGCCACAAGGGCACCGGCTTCGTGCGCATCCTGCAACGCTGCCCGGAATGGCTGCCGAAGATGTTCGAGCCGTTTGTGCAGGACCCGTCGCGCATCAAGCTGCTGCACCACGAGCGCGGGCTGACGATCAGCCCGGGCACGTCCAAGATCTTCCGCACGCAGGAAGAGCACGATCCGCGCGACATCCATCGCGCGCGCGAGGTCGCTTCCGGCCACGATCCGATCCCGGTGGGCATCCTGTACCACAACCCCGACGTCCCCTGTTACGAGGAGGTGCGCCACGCCGGCGCGCTTCGCTCGGCGGAGCTGATCAGGAACGGTCTGGAAGCCGAGTTCGACAAGGTCACGATCTGGCCCCAGGGGGGACCGGATGGCGCCGGACCGGACGCGCCCCGCGCCGCCGCGGCCTGACGCGTCGCGGACATTGGCCGACATGCAAGGCGACAGCATCATGCAAGCAGCCCATCAAGCGCAGGTCACGTTCTACCTGACCGGCCAGAGCACTGGCGAAGGCCTCGACGCCGTGGCGGGGCTCGGCCTGCGCCCAGCGTTGTTCGCGAGCTACCGCGACCTGACCGCGCTGCGCTACGATTTTCCACTCGTGCTGCTGCCGGACGCCGGCGACGCCGATGCGGTACGATCGCTCACCGAACTGTTCGACGCGGCCCTCGAGGGCGAACTTGTTGCCGACCGGTTGCGCCACCACGCCGAGCGCATGGAACGCGAAATGCGCCGCGTTGCCGCGGCGGAGGGCGGCGGCGCGTTCGCAGCGTTATGGCAGCAGGCGGTGACGTGCCTCGCGGCAAACTCCGACGAGGGTCTCGTTGACGATCTCGCCCGCCTGCGGGCGAAGCTGCCGGCCGTCGGCGAGGTGGTGGAGTGCGACGCCAGCCTGCCGGGGCGCCTGTTCTCGCACGCCGCAGCCGCGGTTCACCGGCGCAAGGCGGCGCGGTTCCGCACCGAGCTGACCCGGCTGATCCAGAAACTCTCCGACATCCTGGCGGCCGATTTCTCCCGTTCCGACGTCGGCCACAGCGCCGAGAACCTGCGCGCCGGCATCGGTGACCCGCAGGCCCAGGCGTTCGATTTCGCGGCCATGTCGCGCATGCTGGCCAGCGTCTCGCCGCCCTCTTCCTTGCCCGACAGCCGCCGCGAGCGCATCCGCTGGCTGCTATCCGTTCTTCAGTCGCAACGGTTTTTCCCCCCGCCGCAGCGCGCCGGCGCGCCAATCCAGGCGCTCCCCGGATACGGCTTCGCGTTCGACAGTTGCAGCCGGGCGCTAGAAGCCTGGCACGAGCGGCTGCCCAGGCTGGTCGAGCTGATCAAGGCGATGACCATCGCCGCGCTGGAGGCGAAGGGCGAGTACCGGGAGGCGGATCACGACGCCTTGTTCGCCACCTTCGGCGCCAACCGTGTGGGCTCCGCCGAGCTGGCGTTGTTCCCGGACTACCTGGTGCGGCTCGATGCCGACACCCTGGCGCCGGCGGAGTTCAGCCGCGTGCTGGATGCGCTCGCCAGCGGGCTGCCGTTGAAGATCCTGCTGCAAACCGACGACATCCTGGCGCCGCTGGCGGACGATCCCGCACGGGCTTCGCTCGGCCTGCCCGGCCGCACGCTCGCCAGCGCCGCGATCGCGCTGGGCGAGACGTTCGTGTTGCAATCCAGCGCCTCGAACCTGCTGCGCCTGCGCGAGCGGCTGTTTGCCGGGCTCGCCGGGTCCCGGCCGGCGCTGGTTTCGGTGTTCTCCGGGGCGAGCCACCACACGGGCGATATCCCGCCCTATCTGGTCGGCGCGGCGGCGATGGAATCGCGCGCCTTTCCCGCCTTCGTTTACGACCCGTCGGCGGGGGCGGATTGGGCCGCCCGCTTCAGCGTCGCGGGCAACCCGCAGGCGGAGCAAGACTGGCCGGTTCATCCGCTCGGATACGAGGACGCGGACCATCAGCGGGTCGCCGAATCGGTCGCCTTCACGGCGGCGGACTTCCTGGCCTGCGACCGGCGCTACGCGGCCCATTTCGCGCGGGTTCCGCGCGCCGTCTGGAACGGCCAGATGGTGGCCGCAGCCGACGCCATCGCGCATGGCCTGGACGCCGCTTCCGGCAACGTCCCCTGCCTGCTGATGGTGGACGCCGACGACCGGCTGCAAAAGGTGATGGCCGACGACTGCATGATCCGCGAGGCGCAGCGGGTTGGCGCGTTATGGCGCAGCCTGCGCGAGCTTGGCGGCATCCGCAATTCGCATGCGGAGGCCTTGCTCACCCGTGAACGGACGGCGTGGGAGACGGAGCAGCGACAGCGGGAGGTGGCGACGGGCCCGGCGGTCGCGGCGGCCCCGGCACTTGCGGCAGCGGTAACGCCGGCGGCGGCGCTGGCCCCAGCGGCCGAACCAGCGGTGGCCGAACCCGAGCGTTCGCCGGACGAGCCGTACATCGAGACCGCGCGTTGCAGCAGTTGCAACGAGTGCACCCAGATCAACGACAAGATGTTCGCGTACAACAAGGACAAGCAGGCCTACATCGCGGATCTGTCCGCCGGCACCTATCGCCAACTCGTCGAGGCCGCCGAAAGCTGCCAGGTGTCCGTCATCCACCCCGGCAAGCCGCGCAATCCCAAGGAGCCGGGACTCGACGAACTGCTGAAGCGCGCCGAGCTGTTCCTGTAAGGATCCGGCGGGGGTTAACCGCTCCAACCGGCCCGCGGACGTTATCCCCGCGAAAGCGGAGAGCCACGAATGGTTGCAGCTTGTCGCACGCGGTCCAGCGCCTGTGACACGCTTCCCCGGTTCTGAGTCCGGCGCGTGTTTTGCTGGTCCACGTTCCTCCCGGTCCCCGCCCTTCGCTCCACCTGCTCCGCCGCCGGTCGCCCGGCTTTGTTCCATGGCTTCGTTGCTACTATGGCGAAGTCAGACTTCTCGGGTTCGTGCATCATCGGCTTCGACTCCTCGTCTTCCCGATGCGGACCAGCGGATTTCTCCCCTGGCCAAACCCGAGATCTCCCGGTTCCCGCGCAAGGAACGTCCACACATGCCAGGTCTCCGACCGCGCCGGGCCGTCCGGGTGCTCGCAATCGCGCCCCCGGCCGTGTTGCCCTCCACCAGCAGAACGGTGTCGGCACCCGATTTGACGTGGCTTTCGCGGCTCAATGGCTGGCCTATGCGATCCCCTACCGACGCTTCGCCGGTATCCTCACGGACACCGACGCACGGCTCGGGGCCGATGTGGTTTGCTATTCCTTCATCGTAGTGGACTTGCACCACCTGCTCCTTGCCGGTCTCCCGGCGCACTCTGCTTTCCACCCTTTGCGGACCTTCAAATTGGCCCACGACCATCACGTCCGGAGACGGCTTGGGTCGCCGCTTTCGCGGGGACGACGTACGCGCGTCGAAGTCGCCCCACCCGGAGCGATTGTTTCGCAGCAGACCTTGACCGACGCCGCTCGGCCCGCGGCCGGACCAGGCTTTCCCCTGGCCCGAAACGCGCCAGAAGCCACGCCTCGATCGTCATCGCCGCGGCGCGCCGCATGGGCAGCGGAACCAGCGGGCGCGGGAGACGGCCCTGCCATGGCACACGCAGCAAACCCCCGGCAACAGGGTGATCGCATTTGGGCTGCCAGCGGTCCGCGAGGCATCAACTGTCGATTTCCGGCAGGGTAGCGCAGCAAAGCAGACAAGAAAGCATTTAACACAGATTGCACGGATTAAGTCACAGATTAAGTCACATAATATAAGGAAATAATATGAAATCATCCGCCGGGGTCTATGTTTATATCTGATCTTTGCCTTAATCTGTGACTTAATCCGTGCAATCTGTGTTAAAACCTTGCTTTCTTTTCTTTCTACAAGCCCCCGAACGATCCGGGCAGCGGCAACCGAGACCCAAGCACCCGCCAAGTGCGTTTGCCCTGCCCCCGGCATGAACCAAACTAACGCTTGACTCCACTAACAAACTAACGCTATAAGGCGCTTTTCCGCTGCAAGGCATTTTTATGGATCAATCGCCGCCACCGCACCAACCCGACCCCGCCATCCAGCTCCAGCTCGACATCCACTACCGCGCCGTCGACACCCTGCGCGGCATCCTGCCGCCGCCGCTCGACGACACGCCGGAGGCCTGGGCCATGCGCGACCGCCTCGCCGTCGCCGATGTCGCCTCCCTGCTCCCGGCCAATCCGGTGGAAGCCCGCCTCGCCGCGCTGCACGTCGCCGCCGCGGCGTATGACGCCCACTGCCTGCGCCGGGTGCCGCAATACATGGACGACCCCAGGCGCGAGGCGCAGCTCATGGCGCAGGCCGCCAGCTTCGGGCGCGAGGCGCGCGGCCACCTCAACGCGCTGTTGCGGGCGCAGGCCGTGCGCAAGAAGCGCGAGGCGAACGACGAAAGCCGCGACAGCGCCGCGATGGCCGAGCATTGCACGTTCGGCCTGATGACCGGCGCGCTGGAGCGCATGCCGCCCGGGCCGCCGGCGCGGCCCGCCATGCCGCCGGCGCCGCCGCCCGCCGCGGCGCCCGCCCCGCCGCCTGAGACGGTGCGGCCGCGGGATTACGACGAGTGGTCAGAGGAAGAGAAGCGGCAAGACCGCCTGCGGTGGGAAGCCGACCGCTATGCGATTCTCAACACGACGCGCGTCCGGCGAATCCGGGAACTCGGCGGCCTGCCCCCCGACTGCGATTACGAGCCGCCGAGGCCCGAGCTGCTGCACCAGATCATCAACGGCGACAGCTCAAACATGCGCTGGGCGGACAGCTACGAACCCTACGTGCCTGCCGCGGAGTGAGCCTGTGCCGCATGCCGGGGGCTTCTGCGGGACGCGGCAGCGCAAGGATGTCACCAGGGAGAACCAGCGGAGAGCGACGGCGGGCCACAGCAGCCGGGGTGCGCGCAGCCACGTGCATTGCTCTGGCCACGGATCGCCCGGCCTGTCGCGCGCACGCCGTACAAGCACGCCTCCTCTGGCCCGCCGCGGCGCTCCGTGGTGAAATCCTTGCGCATCCGGGAGAAGCCACCAGCGGCCGGAAGAACCCACGAAGCCGGTCCAGCGCCACGATCGGCCGCCGTCTCACCACGTGGGTCGTCGTCTCCCGCACACCGAAATGAGACATCCGCGATACACCACCTGCCCCATCTGCAGCCGGAGCAACCCGCGAAGCCGGTCCAAAGCCTGCTCCGGCCGCCGTCGCACCGCATGCGGCACCGTCTCCTGAACAGCGAAACGAGACGCAACCGAGACACCGCTGGCCCGCGTCCCTCAGCGAGCCCGTTCCGTCCGCAGGCCCGTTCCGTCAGTGGGCCCGCTGCGTCCGCACGGGCGCAGACTAGCCGGCCGGCAGATGGTCCTCGATTTCGTCGGCGACCTCCTCGCAGGTCTCGGCGAGGTCCTCGGCTTCCGTCGCTTCTTCGACTTTGTTGTCCTTGAGCCACTTGGCCGCAAGCTCGTGGTAGTAGGCGGCTTGTTGGCGCAGACTTATGATGTACTGCATCGCGCTCTCCCGTCGATCGGCCCAGACCCTGCGTCCAGCGAACAAGGAGCATGCCTACTGGTTTGCCGTACCCGGCAGCCCGCGCAGGATCATTTTGCCAGTGCAGCAACCCCGGCCGGTCGCGTCCTTGATCCAGATCAAAACATCTTGTCGTGTAACGAACTCGCCGGGTTCGGCGCCGGGCCCATCGCAGCGAACCGCACAGGCGCATCGCCGTCCCGGCCGGAACCGGCGGCCACGTCTTCGACGTCAGGCGTTCACCGCCTGGCGCATGACCGACAGCGCCTCCTCCACCTGCGCGGCGGTCACGTCCAGATGCAGGCAGGCGCGCGCGCGCCAAGTGTCCGAGGTGGACACCAGCACCCCCTGCCGGCGCAGCTTGCCGGCGAAGGCCGCCGCGGTCATGCCGGTGCCCTTGGTGTCGAAAAACACCAGGTTGGTCTCCGGGTGCTCGACGTCGATGCCCGGGATCTGCGCCATGCCGCGGGCCAGCGCCCGGGCGTTTTGGTGGTCCTCGGCGAGCCGCTCGACATTGTGGTCCAGCGCATAGAGGCAGGCGGCGGCGCAAATACCACCCTGTCGCATCGACCCGCCCAGCCGCTGCTTCCAGCGCCACGCCTCGCCGATGAAGTCCCGCGATCCGGCGAGCACGGCACCCAGCGGCGCCGCCAGGCCCTTGGTGAAGTCCAGCCAGACGGTGTCGCAGCCCTCGGTCAGCTCCGTCGCATTCACCCCCAGCGCTACCGCGGCGTTCAGCACCCGAGCGCCATCCATGTGCGTCGCCAGCCCGTGCTGGTGCGCGACCGCCGTCACCGCGCGCAGCCCCGCCACACTCCAGCACGCGCCGCCACCGCGGTTGGAGGTTTGCTCCACCTCCAGCAACGTCTGCGGCGGGTTGTTGCGGTTGCGCGGGCGGATCGCTGCCTCCACCGCCGCGGCGGTGAACTGGCCACGCTCACCAGCCAGGCCCTTGATCGACACGCCGGCGATCGCCCCCGGCGCCCCCGCCTCGCTGGTGATGATATGCGCCGTCTCGTGCGCCAGGATCTCGTCGCCCGGCCGGCAATGCGTGGCGATCGCCACCTGGTTGCACATCGTCCCCGACGGCAGGAACATCGCCGCTTGCTTGCCCAGCAGCGCCGCGACGCGGTCGCACAGCGCCCAGACGCTCGGATCGGAGCCCATCTGCTCATCGCCGACATCCGCGTCCAGCATGGCCTGCTGCATGCCGCGCGATGGCCTGGTCTGCGTGTCCGAATACATGTTGACCCGGACCGGGATGGCAAAATCGAAACGCTGCGGTTCCCAGCTCATGACGGACGCTCCAGTGTCGGATAGACGACGCCCAATTGCTCCAGATACGTATCGTAGCGCGTGGCGTCGTAATAGAACGGCTGCATCAACGGACGGAACTTGTCCATCGCCGCCTGGTTCAGGTCGATCGGCGGTTTTTCTTCCGCGCCGATGAACGGCTGGTATTTCTGCGCCTGCGTCTGTTCCGCGAAATAACGCTTGGTCTCGGCAATCAGCTCCGGCCGCAGCAGCAGGTCCAGCACCGTCGCCGCCACCACCTTGGCCCCCGCCACCACGCCCTTATGCGCGATCGGCGTCGCCATGGTCATCGCGTTCGCCCAGTGATGCCCGGGCAAATTCGCCAGGTTCGCCGGATAACGGAGCTGCACCGTCGGTACCACCCACGACACGTCGCCGATATCGTCGGTACCGGGGCTGAACGGATTGACGGTGATCTTCGCCGGCTGAGTGCGCAACCCGGTCGGCTCACCACCCGCCGCGCGCTGCACCGCCCGGGCAAAGCGATCGTCGTCGTCCGTCCATTGCGGCAGGCCGACCTGTTCGATATTCGTCTGCAACGTCTCCGCCAGCACCTTGTTGTAATGCCGCGGCCAGGACGCGCCGAGCATGCGGCGGCTGACCTCGGTATCCGTCATCATCGCCGCGGCATCGGCAATGCGATTCAGGATTGCGAAGTTCTTCCGCACATTCTCCACGTCGGTCTCGCGCACATAGTACCAGACCTTGGCGAGCGCCGGCACCACATTCGGTTGCTCGCCGCCATACGTAATGATGTAGTGCGAGCGTTGCTCCGGCCGCAGATGCTCGCGCCGCATGTTCCAGCCGGCGTTCATCAGCTCCACCGCGTCCAGCGCGCTGCGCCCGCGCCACGGTGCCGCCGCGGCATGCGCCGACGCACCATGGAACGTGTACTCGGCGGAGATCAGGCCGCCGGCGCCGCGCACCTCGCCCCAGCCGGTTTCCATGGTGAAGCCGACATGGGTGAAGATCACCGCGTCCACACCGTCGAACATCCCGTCGCGCACCTGGAACGCCTTGCCGGCCAGCAGTTCCTCGGCGATGCCGGGCCATAGCAGCAGCGTGCCCGGAATGCCCTCGCGCTGCATGGTTTCCTTCAGCGCCAGCGCCGCCGCGATGTTCACCGCCTGGCCGGAATTGTGCCCCTCGCCGTGGCCCGGTCCGCCCTCCACCATCGGTTCGTGCCAGGCCACGCCTGGCTTCTGCGAAACGTTCGGCAACGCATCGGTGTCGCTGCCGATGGCGATGACCGGACCGCCGGAGCCCCAGCGCGCCACCCAGCCGGTCGGCATCCCGGCGACCCCGCGCTGCACCGCGAACCCGTGCCGTTCCAGCGTCGCGGTCAGGTATTTCGACGTCTCGTATTCGTGGAAGCCGAGTTCGCCGAACGAGAACAGGCTGTCGTTGATCACCTGCGCCAGCTTGGCATGCTCGTTCACCGCCTCGATCACCCGCGCCTTCAAGCCGCTGGTGTTGATCTCGCTCATTCGTAGGCTCCCATCGTGCCGCCCCGGCTGTACACCATGCCGCACTTGCCTTGCAAAGCCACGGCGAAGCCGGGCATGCTACAACCTGCCGCAGCCACAGATTGAAGAGCAGTACGTGAGATTCAGCAACTTCCTGTTTCCGGAAAGCCGCGATCCCGCCGGCGACGGCCGGGTGATCGACGAAACCTTGCGCGAGGCGCGGCTCACCGACGACCTGGGCTTCGACGTCGTGTGGCTGGCGGAGCACCATTTCGACGGCATCTGTGCCTATGTCGATCCGGTGAGTTTCGCCGCGGCGCTGGCGGTGGCGACGCAGCGCGTGAAGATCGGCTTCGCGGTGGCGCAGATGTCGTTGCATCATCCGATCCGCATGGCAGAGCAATTGGCGCTGATCGACAACATCAGCAAGGGGCGGCTGATCATCGGACTGGGCCGCGGCACGGCCTACAACATCTACGATTACCAGGGTTACGGCATCGACCACACCGAAGCGCAGGCACGCTTCGAGGAGGCTGAGGCGATCATGGTCAAGGCCTGGACCGGCGAGGCGTTCGAGCACCACGGCCGGTTCTGGGACCTGAAGCTGCCGATGCTGCGGCCGCTGCCCTACACCCGGCCGCATCCCTATCTGATCCGCTCCGCTTCGTCCGAGCATGGCATGCTGGAGATCGCCCGCCAGGGCCGGCCGTTCATGATGAACGTGCAGTCGAACGACGTCACCCGTCAGCGCATGGCGCTGTATCGCCGCACGCTGCGCGAGATCGGGCTGGATGACGCGGCGGTGGCGGACAACGTCGAGCAATGCTGGGTATGGCGCAACGTGTTCGTCGCCGAGACGGATGCGCAAGCGGAACGCATCGCCGTGCCGGCGTTCGAGGCGATGCACACGCACCGCTCGGCGATGCGTGAGCATGTGTATCGCGAACAGGGCGTGTCGATCGTGCCGATGCCGCCGCCGGGCACCGCCCCAGCCGCGCGGACGATGGTGCAGCATTCGCTGATCCACGGCTCGCCGGCGACCGTGGCGGAGAAGCTGGCGGAGGTCGCGGCGATCGGCGTCGGCGGCGTCATCATGCAGTTCCGGCTTGGGCCGATGACGTTCGACGATGCGGCGCAGAGCCTGACGCTGTTCATGCGGAAGGTGGCGCCGGAATTATGACCTCTCCCGCGCAGCGGAATAGGCTTAAGAACCCCTCACCCGATCGACCAACACCAGCGGATTATCCGGCACCGCGTCGCCGCGCCACGCCACATGCTGGTCCGGCCGTGCCAACAACAGCTTGTGCGGATACAGCGCGTCCGCCCCTTCCGCGTCTACATCCAGCACCGCCAACGGCACGCCGCGGTGCGCCGCCGCATCGACCAGCGACGCCACCGACGCCGACCGGTCGAACCGCAGCACGGTAAACCACGGTCCCAGCGCGTCGTACAGCGACCGACCGTCGCGCAGCCAAACATGCGGCACGCGGCAGCCGGGCACGGTTGACGGTGTGAAATCATACATCGTGTAGCGAGGCGCCGCCTCCCCGTCATACGCGACGATCGGCGAGCCTTCGTAGAAATACCCAAAATTCAGTCCACCACAGCAGAATTGCGGCACGTTGATCTCACACATCAACCGGCCGAACGCCGCCCGCACCGCGTCGCCTTCCGGACCGGCCGCCTCGATCGCCGCCGGCACCTCGGCCCGCGCCCGCGCCATCGCGACCGACGTGTTCATGGCATAATGCGAGACTTGCTCGGTGATCGGCCACCGCTCCGCTTCGTGCGCGCGCAGGATCGCCGGATCCGCCCACCCATGCAGCACGCCGGCCAGCATCCACGACAGGTTCATCGCATCGGCGATACCGGCATTCATGCCGTAACCGGCGAACGGCACCCAGATATGCGCCGCATCGCCACACACGAACACGCGTCGCTCGCGGAACTTGTCGGCGATCAGCCGTCTGCCGTACCAGTCCTCCTTGCTGATGACCTCGTACTCGAATTCCGGCCCCACCCCGATCACCAAGCGAAGGCACCGATCGCGATCCACCGACTCGAAATCCGGTTCATCCGGACGCAGATAGCAGTGCAGGAGCCAGGTTTCGCGCCCGTCGATGGCAAAGATGTTGGCGCTGCGCCGAGGATTGATCGACTGGTTCGACCACGCCGGCCGCGCCTGCATCAAGCCGATCAGCGACGGTGCGCGAAAATAGGTGGATTGCGTCCGCTGCACCACCGCGTCACCGGTCAGCCGGGCACCAATCTGCCGCCGGACTTCCGAATGCCCGCCGTCGCAGCCTATCATGTATTCGCTGTCGATCAGCAGACGCTCGCCGCTGTCCAGGTCCTCGGCCTCGGTCACCACGCCGGCTTCGGATTGCGTGAACCCCAGCACCTTGATGCGATGGCGGAACCGCAACCCCGGCATGGTCATCGCATGATCCACCAGCACCGGCTCGAGAAAGATCTGGTTGATGCGATGCGGCGGCTCCGGCGTCGGCCACCAGGTGTCCGGCCCTTCCGTCGCACTGTAGCGGTCGCGCCGGCACGGGATCGGGATGCGCGCGAATTCGCCGCCCACGGTGGTGGTGCGGAACGAGATATCGTTGGGGAAATCGTGCGGCAAGCCGGCGTCGCGCACCGCCTGCACCACGCCGAGCCGGCGGAACACCTCCATCGATCGGGCGGCGACATGATTGCACTTCACGCTCGGCGCCTCGTCGCGCCGGCGCTGTTCCAGCACCAAAACGTCGACGCCGCGCCAGGCAAGGTCCATCGCCAGCGTCGTGCCGACCGGCCCGCCGCCAACCACCAGGACGCGTGTGCGCAAGCGTTGCATCAGGGCGGGCAGATCACGTTGACCAGCGCCTGCTGCCCGCCGCGTACCGCCGCCGCCGCCCGCCGCAACGCCGCCGGCAGGTCGCCCGGGTGCTCTACCCGCTCGCCATGCCCGTTATGCGCCAGCACGATCTTCTCGAACGACGGTGCCGGCAGATCGGCGAGCAGGCGCCCGTCGGCTTCCGAGGCCACGCCCTTGCCATACATATCGAGCGTCGCCCGCCGCACCGCGCCATATAGCGCGTTGTTGTAGATCACCGTCAGCACCGGCAGGTTGTGCGTCTCCGCCACATAGTGGCAGGCCGTCGGATTGGCGAACATGTAGGCGCCGTCACCCAACACCGAGAGCACCAGCCGGTCGGGCGACGCCAGCCTGGCGCCGAGCGATGCACCGAACCCCCAGCCCAACCCGCCAGCCGAGCTTAGCGAGAACAGGCTGCCCGGCGTGTCCAGCGGGCAGTACTCCTGGCGGAATGAGTACTCTGAAATAACGATCGTGTCGTTGTCCACGACCTCGCGCAGGCAATGATTCAGCCAGGCCAGCGTATTCTTGTTGCCGCGCCCGGCCTGCGCTGCCTCATCGAGCCAGCCGGCATGCAGCTCCGCCGACCGCCCGGTCAGCCGCGCCCGCCGCGCCTCCACAGCCGCCCCCGACCGACCGGCCAGCGCCTGTTCCAACGCCTCCAGCGCCGAGAGCGCACTCGCGGTGATCGTCAAATCGGACGGAAAACTGCGCATCGGATAACGCGCATAGAGCGGGTCTTCGCCGATCTGCACAATGCGCGCGTCGGCCAGCGGGTGCTCTTTGCCAGGGATCCATGGCACGTCGGCCTCGATGACGATCACCAGGTCCGCTTCACGCAGCAGTGGCCCCGGCGCCGAGCCCTGGAACATCGGATGGTTCGCGGAGATCGCAAAATACCGTGTGTTGTACGGAACCACCGGCAACGCCCAGCGCTCCGCCAGACGCGACAGCACCACGGCGTCGCGCGGGTCCTGGCCGAGCGTGCCGGTAATCACCAGCGGCGCGCGCGCGGCGGCGATCCATTCGGCAAGCTGTTCGATATCGGCCGACGCCGGCACCGGCGCCCGCGGCCGGGCACGCTGCCCGCGATTGCTGACCGGCGGTGTCTCCATCACCTCGCCCAGCACCTCGCGCGGCAGGCTGAGATAGACCGGGCCTTTCGGCGACGACATCGCCATCTCCAGCGCCCGGTCGAGCACCGTGCCGACCTGGTCGCCGCGCTTCATCTCATAGTCCCACTTCACCATCTCGCGCAGCATGCCGGCCTGGTCGTACATTTCCTGCGCCCAATGGATGTGCGCGTTGCGCGAGCCTTCCGCCCCTGACTCGGTGAACGGAGTCCGGCCGGAACTCAGCAACATCGGCACGCGGTCGCGGCTGGCATCGATCAGCATGTTGATCGCGTTCGCAGTACCAACATTGGTGTGCAGCATCACCGCCTGCGGCTTGCCGGTCACCATGGTGTAGCCGTGCGCCATGGCGACCGCGGCGTTCTCATGCGGCACCACGATCGGCCGCGGCACTTTGCGGTTGCTGCGGCTGGTGCGGGCGAACGCCTCGACGATCGGCGCGAAGTCGGTGCCGGGATTGGCGAACAGGTATTCGATGCCGTGCGCCGTCAGGGCCTCGAGATAGTCTTCCGCGGCGATGCGCGTCGGCGTGGTCATCGCGTAGCCTCCTGTCGCTGTGCCGCCTGAATGGCGCGCCAGACCCGTTCCGGGGTCGCCGGCATGTCGATATGCGTGACGCCCAGCGGTGCCAGCGCGTCCAGCACCGCACAGATGATCGCCTGAGGGGCCGCCATCGCGCCAGCCTGACCGGACCCTTTTACGCCGAGCGGATTGGCGCCGGTCGGCACGCCGGTCAAGGTGATGGCAAAGTCCGGCAGATCGTCCGCCCGCGGCAGTGCATAGTCCATCAACGATCCGCTCAGCATCTGGCCGGTTTGCGGGTCATACACGGTGTGTTCCAGCATCGCCTGGCCGATGCCCTGCGCAACGCCACCCTGCACCTGGCCAATCGTCAGCATCGGGTTGATCAGCGTACCGAAATCGTCCACCGCGGTGTAGCGTTGCAGCACGACGGCTCCGGTTTCCGGGTCTACCTCCACCTCCGCGACGTGGCATCCGTTCGGGAACGTGATGATATCAAGGATGTTCCAGACATAGGTATCCAGGCCAAGCTCCGCGCCGTCCGGAAGATTTGCCGGATCGCGCGCAGCCCGGGCCACCGAAAGCAGATCGATCGCCCGGGCTGGGTCGCTGTGCACGGCGAAGCGGCCGCCGGCGAAGACCACCGCCTCCGGGGAGGCCTGCAACAGCCGCGCCGCGATCGCGCTGCCCTTGGCAAGCATCGTGTCGATCGCCTTGCACAACGCCGCGCCACCCATATGCATGGACCGCGCGCCACCGTGGCCATTGCCGGCGCGCACCACGGCGGTATCCGCCTGAACGTAGCGGAACGTTTCAATCGGCAACCCCAACAGGTCGGCGGCGATCTGCGCATAGGCGGTTTCGTGGCCCATGCCGTTGGATTGCGTGCCGACCAGCAACGCCACGCGGCCATCGTCCTCGAAGCGGAGTTCGGCACCTTCGTTCGGTGCGCCGCGCGCGGTTTCCATGAAGCAGGTGATGCCGATGCCGCGCAGCACGCCGCGCTGCCTGGACACCGCCTGGCGGGTGGCAAAGCTGCTGTGGCCGGCGGCAATGATCGCGTCGTCCAGGTTGGCGGCAAAGCGGCCGCAGTCGATCACCGTGCCGAGCGCCTTGCGATAAGGGAATTCGGTCACCAGGTTGCGTCGACGCAGATCGGTCGGGTCGAAGCCGTGGCGGCGGGCGGCCGCGTCGATCAGCCGCTCAACCAGATAGTTCACTTCCGGCTTGCCGGCGCCGCGATAGGCGTCGATCGGCACGGTGTTGGTGAACACGCCGTGCACGTCCATGCAGATCGCCGGGATGACGTAGCCGCTGCCCAGGGCGTTGGCCGGCGCATTGGTGGAACTGCCCGGACCGCCGGACGACAGATACGCACCAAGATTGGCGACCGTCGATACATCAAGTCCCAGGAAGCGGCCTTCGCCATCCAACGCCAGCCGCGCCCGCGTGACGTTGTCGCGGCCTTGCGCGGTCGTGACGAAGTCTTCGCCGCGCTCGCCGATCCATTTCACCGAGCGTGCGAATTGCCGCGCCGCCCACAACACCATGACCCATTCGGGATAGAGTGCGTTCTTCACCCCGAACCCGCCACCGACATCCGGGCACGACACCCGCATCTGTTGCTGCGGCACACGAAACACGCTGTCGGCAAGCTGCGCCCGCAAGGCATGCACGCCGGCACCGGAGAACGTCAGGTGAAACCCATCGGCGTCGTGCTGCCCGATCGCGCCGCGTGGCTCGAGCGCCGAGATGACGATGCGGTTGTTGACCAGTTCCAGTTCCACGACGTGCGCCGCAGCTTGCATCGCTGCACGCACAGCGTCGGCGTCACCCTTCTGAAACCGGTACGACAGGTTGTCTGGCGCCTGATCCCACAATTGTGGGGCACCATGCAACAATGCTGCTGGCGCATCGACCACCGACGGCAACGCGCGATAATCCGCGCTGACCGCCTCCGCCGCATCGCGGGCGGCGACCCGTGTGTCGGCGACGACGAACGCCACCGGATCGCCGACATGCCGCACCCGGTCGGCCGCGAGAGCAAAGCGTGGCGGCACGACCATCGGAGCCACGCTCGCGACCGGCACGGTGCACGGCAGCGGTCCAAGCCCATGCAAGTCGGCGGCGATGCAGACGCCAAGCACACCAGGCATCGCCCTCGCCGCCGCGGTATCGATGCGCTCGATCGCGGCATGCGCGTGCGGCGAACGCACGACATGCATCCAGGCCTGCGCCGGAACATCGATATCCTCGATGAACCGGGCGCGGCCGGTCAGGAACCGCGCGTCCTCCAGCCGGCGCAGCGATTGGCCGCGGAACGGCATGTCAGGCGGCCCCGGCGGGATCGGCTGCGCTGTGCCGCCCGCCGCAACCTCGGCGGCACGCGCAGGGCGGAACGGCGCAACCCATTCCGCCGCATACTCCCCGTCCCAACCTCACAACCCCAGCTTGTCGGCGATACCGTAACCCTGTGCCAGGTCCTGCAATTTCTTCCAGGTCGCGTCCTCCACCGAAATCCCGTTCTTGCGCCGTTCCTGTTCGCGCCGATACTCGATCTCGCCAGGATACAGCACCTCGGTGAAGCCCTCTGCCGGCGGCGTCGCCTTCAGGTATTGCGCGAATTCGGTCACTTCGCGCTTGAACACCTCCAGATCGCGGAACGCTGCTACATTGAACACCGCAATGAAGCAGCCATCGTTGTGCCGGCCGGTCGGCTCCACGCCGAAACCGAGACCCGTCAGCAGCCCCGAGAAAATCTCGACGATCGACGCAAGCCCATAGCCCTTGTAGCCCTCGGCACCGCCCACCGGCAGCAGCGCGCCGCCCTGCTTCAGCACGCGCGGATCGGTGCTCGGCTTGCCATCCTTGTCGATCAGCCAGCCGGCCGGCACTTGCTCGCCCCGCGCCGTCGCCACATTGATCTTGCCCGCCGCCGCCGCCGACGTTGCCATGTCGACGAACAACGGCCCATCCAAATTCGACGGGATCGCAAAGCAGATCGGATTGGTGCCCAGCCGCGCCTGCGCGCCGCCGAACGGCGCCACCGCCTTCGCGCTACGCCCGGAATCGGCGGTGATCATCGCGATCATGCCCTCGCGCGCCGCCATCAGCGGATACGACGCCAGCCGGCCGATATGGCTCTGGCGAAACACCGTCGTCGCGGCGACGTTCTGCTGCTTCGCCTTGTCGATCGTCATCCGCATCGCGCGGTCGGTCACGACGTAGCCAAACCCCCAGTTGCCGTCTATCACCATGGTGGTCGGCGACTGCTCCTTGACGTCGAATGGCGCGCCCGGGACGATGTGGCCAGCCTTGATGCGGTCGATATAGCTCGGGATCAAAATGATGCCGTGCGAGTCGTGCCCGACCAGATTGGCGCCGATGTTGTAGCGCGCGATGGTCGCAGCCTCTTCCGTCGATGCGCCCGCCTGCTCCAGCAGCGCCCTGGCGATCTCCATCAACTTCTCGGCTTGCACGTTCGGCATTCCACCCTCCCCTTCCGGCTCCCCGGGGAGGAAGACGGCGATGGCGGAGGCTGTCAACCCTGGCGGTTCTGGCGTAGCCTGAACGCAGGAGCGAGACCCAGGAGAGGAGAAGACGATGAGCCAGTCGAACGTCTATGCCAGCGTGGCCGGAACTGTGGGCCGCAGCGATAAGGACAAGGGAGCAGTTGGGGTGTTTCGCCGCGACGCGGGGAGCGGGGCGTGGGAACAGGTGATCATGGACTGCGACAGCAACGTCGTTTACGTGCACCCGACCGATCCGAACATCGTGTTTGCCGGCACGCACGACGGCGTCTATCGCAGCACCGATCGCGGCAAGACCTTCAAGCGCGCCAGCTTCCCCGACAAAAACATGCAGATCTGGTCGTTCCTGGTCGATGCCGGCAATCCGAAGCTGGTCTATGCGGGCGGCTCGCCGGTCGCCGTCTATCGCAGCGAGGACAGCGGCGAGACGTGGCGGAAACTGCCCGATCCCAACATGCCGACTCGTTGCGTGATGCCGTTTGCGTGCCGCGTGATGCGCATGGCGCAGCACCCCAGCAAGCCCGGCACGATCTTCGCGGCATTGGAGGTTGGTGGGGTGATGCGCACCACCGATGGCGGCGAGAGCTGGACCGATTGCAGCACCGACCTGATCCGCCTGGCACAGAAACCGCATCTGAAGAGCAAGATCGTCAGCGACACCTCGGACGAGGGCATGCTGGACGGCCACGCGATCGCCATCAGCGCGGCCGATCCGGACGCGGTGATCGTTGCGGTTCGCATGGGCCTGTTCCGCACCGCGGACGGTGGCCGGACGTGGCAGGATATGGAGGTTGGGCGCTTCTCGCCGACCACCTATGGCCGCGACATCCAGGTCTCGGCATCCGATCCGAACACGCTTTACTCGGCATTGAGTGTCGCGGCGGCAAGCAAGGACGGCGCGGTCTATCGCAGCCAGGACAAGGGAAATACCTGGCAGCGCTTCGATAAGGTGCAGGTGCACGGCACGATCATGTCGGTCGCACCGCACCACACCGATCCGCGGCAGGTCTATCTTGCCGCGCGCTACGACGGCGAGATTTTCGGCACGCTGGATGGCGGCGAAAGCTGGCAGTTCATGCCACTGCCGCAGGGCGTGAAGGATATCTATTCGGTAGCGTGCGGGTGATGTTGTGGACACCTCTCCCGCGTTCGGCGGGAGAGGATTCCTATGCCAGCACACCCAGCTTGCGCAGCCGCCCGATCTCATCCGGCGCGTAGCCCGCCTCGCGCAACACCGCCTCGCTGTGCTGCCCCAGCGATGGCGCCCGGCGTGGTGCCACCTTCGCCTCGCCGTCGAGTTGAAACGGGCTCGACACGGTCAGCGCCTCGCCATCCGCAAACGGTACCAGCGCACCGATCGCCCGCATCTGTGCATCGTGCGGCACGTCGTCCACCTTGCCGACCACCCCGAACGTCACGCCCACCGCATCGAGAATGCGGCGCCACTCCGGCATGTCCCGCGTGGCAAACACCGCATCGAGTTGCTCGACCAATGCGGTGGCGTTGTTCTGCCGCGCCTGCTTGGTGGCAAAGCGTGGATCGTCGGCCAGCTCCTCGCGTCCGATCGCCGAGAGGAACGGCCGCAACTGCCGCTCCTCGTTGAACAGCGCCATGATGAACCATCGGCCGTCGCGACACTGATAATGGTTCGCCAGCGCATTCGGCGCCTGCTCACGCGGCGGGCGGTGCGGCATCGGTTCGCCGAACAACCGGGTCTGCACGAAACAGCCATTCGCCCACAGCCCGTTCGCCAGCAGCGACGAACTGACCACGCCGCCGGTTCCCGTCTTTTCTCGACGGTACAGCGCAGTAACGATCGCGGCATACAGGCCGGTGGCGCTGGGATGATCGCCCATGCCCGGCGCGGACCGCGCCGGCACGGTATCGACGTCGGCCCGCACCGCATCCATCAGCCCGGTGCGCGCCCAATAGGCGGTGGAATCGAAGCCGGTCTTCGCCGCCTCCTCGCCGGACTCGCCATAGGCGGTGAACGACGCATAGATCAGCCGGTTATTGAGCGGCCGCAGATCGGCCGGCGCCAGCTTCAGCCGATCGCGCACCGGCAACGGAAAATTGGTGACGAAGACGTCGGCGCCGGCGACCAGTTGGTACAGCACGGCGCGCCCCGCCTCGTGCTTCAAATCCAGCGCCAGGCTGCGCTTGTTGCGCGACGTCAACTGCCAATAATAGTCGGTTGGCGCGTGCGGATTGGCACCGCGGCCGCGCCACGGATCGCCCGCGCCCGGCGGCTCGATCTTGATCACGTCGGCGCCGAAATCGGACATGATCGTCGCTGCCGCCGGCCCGGCGATCCAACTCGCGCAGTCGATGACCTTCAATCCGGAAAACAAATGTTCCGCCATGTTCCCTGCGCCTTCATGTCTTTTCGAAGTCGATCCGCTCCACCACCGGCAGCCCCTGCAACAGCCGCCGCAGGCAGTCCAGCGCCAGCTCGGCCGCACCGAGCCGCACCCATTCGCGCCCGCCCAGAACCCGTGAACGGCGGAACGCCACCTGTTGTTCCGTCGCAATGCCGATCCAGATCGTGCCGCCGAAATCGATGCGGTCGGGGCCTTCGTCCAGTTCGATCAGCACCACCAGCGCATGCGTCGCACCGCACCGTTCGCGCGCCGCGCGCGCAACGGCTTCGGTGGCTTCCTGCGTCAGCGGGCCAGCAAGATGCACGCCCTCCAATCCGAGCAATCCGTGCAACTGGGTGGCGTCGCGCACCACGATGCCGCGGCGGAACACATGCTCGGCCCCCGGCAACGGCGCCAGCCGCACCGCGATCTGGCCGCCAGTGAAGGTTTCCACCACCGCCAGCGAGCCTTCGCGTTGCAGCAACCCCGCCAGCACGACGCCTTCCAGCGACTGATCGTCCTCGGCGAGAATGAAGTTGCCAAGCCGCTTGCGCACCTCCGCCTGCACCGGCTCCAGCTTGCGGCGGATGTCATCGGCGTCGGTGCCGCGCACCGTCAGCTTCGTCTCGATCTGCGGATAGTGCGCGCGGAACCCCAGCTTGACCGATCCGTCCGGCACCATCTCCTCGACGCCGGTCAGCAATTGATCGACATGCGATTCGCCGAGCCCGTATGAATGGAACCGCTTGAGCAAGATCGACGTCGGCGCCCCGCTGCGCGCCAGCAAACGCGGAATGATCTGTTCTTCCAGCATGCGCCGCAACTCGCGTGGCACACCCGGCGTGAAGAAGCAGCGGGCACGGCCGATGTCCATCGCAAATCCGCAGGCGGTGCCGATCGGGTTGTCCAGCATCTCCGCGCCGACCGGCAGCATCGCCTGCTTGCGGTTGTTCGGCGGCATGTTGCGCGCGCGGCGGGAAAAGAATTCCTCCATGCGCACCAGCCAATCCTCGTGCAGCTCCAGCGCCACGCCCGCCGCCTGCGCTGCGACTTCCTGCGACAGGTCATCGACCGTCGGACCCAGCCCGCCATTGACGATCACCGCATCGGCGCGGCCGCCGGCCTGCAGGAATGCCTGCAGCAGACTGTCGCGGTCGTCGCCGACGGTGGTGCCCCAATGCACGGAAAGCCCGACATCTTCGAGCTTCTGGGCCATGTAGCTGAAATTGGTGTTGACGATCTTGCCAGTGAGGACCTCGTCCCCCGTGCAGATGATCTCGATGCGCATGTCGCTGCTGTCCTCCCGAGCCCAGCTTGCGGGTTGTGCGGGCGGAGGGCAAGCTTGCCGGGAAAACCGCGGCACACCGGAGGAGCATAACCATGGTCAAGCTGCTGTCCCGCCTGCCCGAACGCCTGCATCATCACGCCTATGTCGTGAAGGACCAGGAGAAGAATCGGCAGTTCTTCGAGGACGTGCTGGGAATTCCGCTGGCCGCCACTTGGTGCGAGCAGCATTTCAGCCCTTGGGTGAAGCGTGACGTGGCGTTCTGCCATACCTTCTATGCGCTCGGCGACGGCGGCGCGCTGGCGTTCTTCTCGTTCGCCGACGACGAGGTTTACCAGAAGACCCAGGCGGAAAAGCCGGCACAAATCGGCAGTTTCGACCATGTGGCTTTCAAGGTGGACGACGCCACCTATGACGAATTGATCGCGCGGGTGAAGGCGGCCGGTGCGGCCGTGCGCGAAACCGATCACGGCTATTGCCGGTCGATGTATTGCACATCGCCGGACGGGTTGATCGTCGAATTCACCGTCGATCCGCCGAACGCGGCGGAGATCGATGCGATCCGCCGCGCCGACGCGCATGCCGAACTCGCCCGCTGGGTAGCCGGCGACCACCGCACCAACAACGATCTGCGGACGCGTGAGGCGGCGTAGGCGCTACCCGCGCCATAGCCGCACCAGCGGCCCCTGACCGCCCGCCACCGGATCGGCGTTCGGCGCTGCCACCGCGGCGATGTTGCGCACCGCGTCGTCATGTTCGGCCGGATTGCCGCGATGCTGGTTGGGCCGCGCCGTGTTGTCCGGATAGGCGCCGACGATCAGCAGGTCCGCCGAATTGTCGATCCTGCAATGACCGACGCCGGCCGGCAGCACAACGACGTCGCCCGCCCGCACGTCCAGCGTTTCGCCGGCCGGGCCACCGAACTGCACCTTGGCGCGGCCGCGCGCGACACCCAGCGCCTCGTGTGCATTGCTATGGAAATGCTGGAACGGATGCACGCTGTCGCGCCACGCCGGCGGCCAGCGATTGGCGGCGAACAGCTTCTCGATCGCTGCCGGATCGGCGGGGACCGCATCGCGATACACCAGCATTGGCAGTTTGGAGTTGGGGATTGCCCCGTCATCGGCGAAGGTGAAGGTCTGCGGCTCGTTCATGCTGCGTCACTCCGCTGAGGTTGATGGGTTATGGCCGACCAGGCCCCGTTTTTCGTCGTCGGCGCCGGCCGCTCGGGCACCACGCTGCTGCGGTTGATCCTGGTCGGCCATTCGCGTCTGCATATTCCGCCCGAGACCTGGTTTCTCCGCCCGCTGGTGCGGGATTTTCCGCTGACCGGCGTGCTGACGCAACCACAGTTCGAACGCGCGATCGAGACGATGGTTCGGCACGAGCGCTGGCCCGATATGAACCTGCCCGAGAATGACCTGCGGCGTCAGGCCGCTGCTCTGACGCAACCAACCCTCGTCGGCCTGATCGACCTCGTCTACCGCCATCTGCTGGATGCCAGCGGCAAGCAGCGGCTGGGCGACAAGACGCCACACTATTTCGCTATCGTGCCAGAGCTGCTGACGCTCTATCCGGCGGCAAAGTTCATCCATCTGATCCGTGATGGACGCGACGTAGCGATATCGTGGATCGATGCCGGCTGGCAGCGCTACTACGAGCCTGGCTTCGAATGGCCGGCGGCGATGGCGTACCTGCGCCGCGACCGCGCTGCGTATCCCGCCCAGGTGCTCGAGGTCCGCTATGAAGACCTGGTGCGGCAGCCGGCGGAAGTTGCACGGTGCATCTGCGCTTTTCTTGGCGAGACATTCGAGCCGGGAATGCTGGAGTGGCAGGACAGGACCGGTCTGGTAGCGTCGCGCGACCGGCATTTGCACGCGCGCTTGCAGCAGCCGCTTTCGCAGGATGCGATCGCAGTGTGGCGTCACCGCTTATCGGCGGCCGAGTGCTTTGCCGTCGAAGCCTGCCTGCATCGCGAACTGGCGCAGGGCAATTACCCGCTGCGTTTCTCAGCGCCCGGCTGGCACAACCTGTTCCGCCTCACCGCCGCGCTGTTGCGCACGCTGGCGCCGCTGCTGAGGCGTGGCATTCCATATCTGCAAAAGCGAGGGATGCTGCCACGGAACCTGTACATGTGATGTTTCGCAGCAGCGGCCCACAGTCTGCGCACTATCTGAAGCGGGCCGCGGAATACGGCGTTGGATCGACGGCCGGCGGCTTCCCGCTGATCAGGTCTGCGACCAGACGCGCCGTCATCGCCCCGGCTGTTAGCCCGATATGACCGTGGCCGAACGCGTGCAGCACATCCGGACAACCCGAGGCCGGGCCGATGCAAGGCAGTCCATCCGCGATCGATGGCCGATGCCCCATCCAGGTCTTCACCTGAAGATCGGCCGGCAACCCCGGAAATACGCGACGTGCGAAATTGCGCAGCACGTCCGCCCGTTGCCAATTCGGCGGCGCGGTCAGGCCCGCAAGCTCGACCTGCCCCGCCAGCCGCAGGCCCTGCGGCGTCATCACGCATCCCATCTTGCCGTCGCTCGGCATCACCGGATAACGCGGTTCGATACCGGGGTTTTCGATCACCACGTGATAGCCGCGTTCGGTTTCCAACGGCACCCGGTCGCCCGCCGCCGCCGCCAGCACCTTCGACCACGCTCCGGCAGCAATCACCGCCTTGTCGCAATCGATGTCGCCCGTGTCGGTGCGTACCGCCCGCAAGCGACGCGCTTCGATGCGCAACCCGGTTGCCCGAACGCGCCGATGCGTCGCACCCAAAGCACACGCATGCTGTACCAGCGCGTTCACATACGCACCCGGATCGCGGCACTGTCCATTTTCTTCCACTAACAACGCGAATTTGTAGCGCCGGTCCAGTGTGGGCTCGCGCTGGCGCAATTCCTCCTCTGACAGTTCCAGCCAACGCACGCCATTTTCGCGCCGCAACCGCCACGACAGCCCTTCGGCGTCGAAGTCGGAGCGATTGGGAAAGACGAACAGCACACCCTGCCGCGTGATGAGTTCACCGACGCCGGCTTCCTCGGCCAGGCGACGATGCCGCTCCGGCGCTTCGAGCAATAACGGCCGCAGCGCACGCGCGGTGGCCGCGACACGCGCCTCGGTTGCTCCGGCGCGGACGAACCGCCACAGCCACGGCAGCAAACGCGGCAGGTAGGACCAACGGATTGCCAGCGGCCCGAGCGGATCGGCCAGATAGCCCGGCACCTTGCGCCACAGCCCCGGAGCGGACATCGGAATGACCGAACTCGGATTGAGCAGGGTGCCGTTGCCGTAGCTGGCGGCTTGCTCACCACCGGGGTCGCCCGGCTCGACAATCGTTACGCGGTGCCCATCGCGCAGCAACTCGATCGCGGTGGCCGCACCGACGATCCCGGCGCCGATAACAACGACATGCTGCGCCATGGGGGTATGCGCTACGCGTTCTTCTTGACGCCGTAGAATTGCGGCCAGCCGTCGCGAATATCGGTCAGGGCGTTGTTAAACGCGGTCGGCTGATCGTACATCCCAAGCGGCACATAAGGCGGGCTCTCCCAGAACTCCACCTGCATTTGCTCTGCAATCTTCTTCTGCGCTGCAAGATCGGGGGCGTCGAACCACGCCTGGCGCAGCTCCTCCATCTTCGCATCGGTCGGCCAGCCGAACCAGCTTCCCTTCGTGCCACTGCTCTGGATGCCGATATCGGGCGCCGGCGAAATGTTGCCAAATCCGCCGAGGAACGTATAGAAGATGTTCCAGCCGCCCTTATCATTCGGCGCCTGACTGGCACGCCGCTGCACCACCGTTCCCCATTCCAGCGCCTGGAAATCGGTGTTCATGCCGATCTTCTTCAACGTGTCGGAGGCCACCTGTGCCTCGGCCCAAATAGTTGGAATCGTCGAGGCCGCGAGGATCACCACCTTCTCGCCCTTGTATCCGGCCGCGATCAGATCCTGCTTGAGTTTGGCGTAATTCTTCGGACCCCGCGTCACCTCCACACCGACCGTGCTCGCCATCGGCGTGCCGGGAACGAAGATGCCGACATCGGTTTTAATGAGGCTCGGCTCGGCGCCGGCGACCGCCTCCATCACCTCCTTCTGATCGATCGCCGCCACAACGACACGGCGTATCGCCGGGTTGTCGAATGGCGGAAACAGGTGGTTGAAGCGCAGGCAGCCGATCTCACCCGTGCGGTCCTTGACCGCCAGCGTCAGATCCTTGCTGCGCTTCAATTGCGGCACCAGATCGATGGTCGGGTTCTCCCACCAGTCGATCTCCCCCTGCGTGAGAGCAGCGGACGCAGTGGCCGGATCGGGAATGAAGTTCCATACTACGCGGTCGACATAGACGATCTTCGGACCGGCATTGAAGCTCGGCTTGCCGTCCTTCCGCGGAAGGTATTTCTCGTTCTTCACATAGACCACACGTTGTCCGGGAATCCGCTCCGAGGCGACGAACTTGAACGGTCCGCTGCCGACGGCTTCCGTGACCTGCTGCATCGCGTCGGTCATCGCCAGCCGCTCCGGCATGATCGCGCAATACACCTGCGCCAGCGCGTTAGGCAGCAAGGCGAACGGCTTCTTGAGCCGGAAGCGGATCACCTTGTCGGAAGGCGCAGAGATCTCGTCCACACGTGCCATCAGCGCGCCGCCGAACGGATCGCGCTTGGCGAAGCGCTGGATGGTGGCGGCGCAGTCCTTCGCCAGGACCGGCGTGCCGTCGTGAAATGCCAGCCCGTCACGCAGCGTAAGTTCCCATAGCTTGCCGTCGTCTTCGGTCTTCGCACCTTCGACCATCTGCGGCTGCACGTTGAAGTCGGCATCGTAGCCGTACAGCGTGTCGTAGACCGCAAGCGAGAAGTTGCGGGTGATGTCAGCGGTCGTCCATACCGGATCGAGCGATGCCAGATCGGCGTGCGGGGTGAAAGTGATGGTCTTTGCGCCCTCTGCATGCACGACGCGCGGCGCGGCCAGTGCGGTAACCCCGGCAAGGGCCGTCTTCAGAACATCCCGGCGCTGCATTTTATAGCCTCCTTCACCCCGATATTGCGAATTTTTACTCCACCCGGCCGACATCAGCAATCACACCCGCCTTACGCCGTAGAACTGCGGCAACCCCTCGCGAATATCGGTCAGGTCGCGGCGGAATGCGGTCGGCTGGAACAGCATGCCGAGCGGCGCGTAGGACGGATTGCGCCAGAACTGCATCTGCATCTCGCGTGCGACCGACTGCTGCGCCGCCAGGTCGGGCGCGTCGAACCAGGCCGCGCGCAGCCGCTCCATCTCGGGATCGGTCGGCCAGCCATACCAGCCATTGCCGTCAGCGCGCAGCGCCACCGCCGCGGCCGGCGTGATATTTTGCGTGCTGGTCTGCAACGTGAAGAAAATGCTCCAACCGCCCTTGTCGGTCGGCGCCTTGCTGGCGCGCCGCTGCTGCACGGTGCCCCAGTCCATCGTTTGCAGATCGACGTTGAAGCCGATCCGCCGCAGCAGGTCGGCGCCCACCTGCGCGATCGCGTTCGCGCTGGGCGAGTCGGATGCAGCCAGTAGCACGATCTTTTCACCGCGGTACCCCGCCGCCGCGAGTTGCTGGCGCAGCCTGTCCGGGTCGGAGGCGCCCTGCATCGCCGCTACACCGACATCGCTCGCCATCGGCGTGCCGGGGACGAACAGCCCGACCTTCTGCGGGACCAACAGATCCGGCGCGGTCCCGCCGACCGCCAGCATGAAGCTTCGTTGATCGATGGCGGAAACCACCAAACGACAAATCGCCGGATTATCGAATGGCGGGTACAATGCATTGAAACGCATGATGGCGTTCTGTGCCGAACGATCCTTCACGGCGACGGTCACGTCCTTGCTCCGACGCAGCGTCGGCACGAGGTCGATCGTCGGGTTCTCCCACCAGTCGAACTCACCCGCGATCAATGCCGCGGCGGCGGTGGCGGGATCGGGCACCACCGCCCATTCCACGCGATCGAACCAGGCGATCTTCGGCCCGGCAGCAAATTCCGGTTTGCCGTCGCTGCGCGGCACGTAGCCGGCGAATTTTTCATAGACCACGCGCGAGCCAACCACGCGTTCGCCGGCAACGAAGCGATACGGACCGCTGCCCACCATCTCCGTCACCTGCTTGAACGGATCGGTCATCGCCAGGCGCTCCGGCATGATGACCGGCACGCTGATCAGCACCGCCAAAGCATCAGGCACCAGCGCGAACGGCTTGTTCAACCGCAGACGGATCAGTTTGTCGGTCGGGGCGGAGATCTCATCGGTCCGCGCCAGCATCACTGCGCCGAACGCGTCGCGCTGGCCCCAGCGCCGGATGCTGGCCACCGCATCGCGTGCCAGGACCGGCGTGCCGTCGTGGAAGCGCAATCCATCGCGCAGCGTGAGTTCCCATAGCCTGCCGCCATCGCCCACAACTTCGCCCGCCACCATCTGCGGCTGCGGCCGATAGGCGTCGTCCATGCCATACAGCGTGTCGAACACCAGCAGCCCGTGCTCTCGTGTCACCGAGGCGGTGGTGAAGTGCGGGTCGAGCGTTGCCAGGTCGGATTGCGGAATGAACTTCAGCACGCGCGCCGAGTCGGAACGCGCGATGCGCGGCGCGGCCAGCACGGCCGCGCCGGCAAGTCCCGTCGTCAGCAGGCGCCGGCGATGCATTCAGTCGGACTCCGATGCATGCAACGCAGCGGCAACGATCGGCGCAGCCGCGACCGACATGCGGCCGCCGTCATGGCCGACGTCCGGCACGTCGATGACGGTCCAGACACAGCGTGTGCCCAGAGCCTCGGCCGCCGCTCGTCCCGCAGCGACATAGTTGTGCGCGCGCTCATGCCGGGTCGCGCCCTGCCGCATGGAGCGTGGCCCCTTCGGGAAAAACCGGCCGGTGGTCTTGGTATCGTGCGTACCGGCCATCACCGTGATGCGGAAGCGCAGCAGAGCGCCCAACGCGCCCGCATCGAGTCCGGCTTCGCCCAGGCCGAACGGCCATGCGATGTCCAGGTCCGGCATCGCGTAGGTGCCGGCATTCGCGCTGACGGCGACCGCAACGTGGTCACGAAACCCGAACGAGACCATGCGATGCACGAACTGGCCGCCAGCGGAATGACCGAACAGTCCGTAGCGCCGCCGCGTCGTGACGCCCTGCGCCTGCAACGCCGCGAACAGCCGCTCATCGATGCCATAGGTCCATTGCGCGCGCGGATTCGGCGTGCCGGCCTCGTCGTGCAAATTGCCGAAATGGTACCACAGGTATTCGGGAAACGACGCTTCCGGGAACTCGACGGCGATCGCCAGGATGCCGGCCTCGTCGACCAACTTCAGCCAATAGTCGCGATACGCCGCCCCGTTGCGGCCGACGCCGTGATGCACGAACAGCACCGGCGTGTCGGCTGCACACTGCCGTGGCCGCGCCGCGTACAGCACCAACGGGCGCCCGGGAAATGCCGGATCGACATAGGGCAGCGAGTTCGCGCCGGGCGTATCCACCAGGCGCGACAGATCGCTCATCGGTTGACAGCCAGGCAGCTTGTATCGGCACCGACGCGACAGGCATCACGCATGCCGCAACGACTCATTTCGGCACCGCGGCCTCTGCCGCGGTTGGTCCGAGGACCGTCAGCTTCGCACCATTGGTGGTCGCTTCGACATGGACGTAGCCGAACCGCGCGGTAAGTTCGACGATATCCATGAGTGTCTGCCGGTTGCTCTCATCCAACTGCCCCACCGAATGAAACCGCAGGTCGAGTTCAAGTTTCGGCGCCTGCTGCGTCTGGCGGGCGATCTTGTCTCTCAATGCCGGCTCGCTGGGGAGTGGCTCGCCGTTCCACACCGCGGACCCATCCGGATTGATTGTCAGAGTCACCGGCTTTTGCGGAGGCGGTGTGTCTGCCGCATACGCCACCGCGCCACCGACAGCCGCAAAGCCACCAAGCACCACGACCAGCGTCACAAGACGGAGGATATTACGAACCATGATTGAGCCGTGCCCCGGGAAATACCCCCCGCTCCAGGATTTCGAGCGTGTATTCCCGATAGGACATGCCCGCTGCTTCCGCACATGCCAGGCGCCGCAACGCAATTTCACGCGGCGGCGTTTTCCAGGCGCGCTTCACCGCGCGCTTCCAACACCATAGGCGCCAGGACGCGTGCGGATCGGCACGCGCCGGATCGAGCGGTGGGCCGCCATTATGGCCAAGCCAGGACACGATGTCCGGCGTGGCCCAGATTGCCCGATCCAGCGGCGACAGCTCAGGCCGCCTTCGCGACTGCGCGCTTCGCAATCACCCCGACGAGATGGGCGCGATATTCCGCGCTCGCATGGATGTCGCCATTCATCCCGTCGGCCGGCGTCTTGATATTGGCCACCGCATCCGGCGCGAAATTCGCCGACAGCGCCTGCTCCATCGCCGTCTGGCGGAACACGCCACCCTGACCTGCGCCGGTCACCGCAACGCGTACGCCGGAGGGAAACTTCGCAACGAAAACGCCGACAATGGCATAACGCGACGCCGGATTGCGGAACTTCTCGTAGCCCGCCTTCTGCGGTACCGGAAATTCGACTTCGGTTATGATCTCGTCCTGTTCAAGTGCGGTCATAAACATGCCGGTGAAGAAGTCGTCCGCCTTGATCGACCGCTTGTTGGTCTTGATCGTCGCGCCTAGCGCCAGCGCCGCGGCCGGATAATCCGCTGCGGGATCGTTGTTGGCGATGCTGCCGCCGATCGTGCCGCGATGCCGCACCGCCTCGTCGCCGATCATGCCCGCGAGCGCCGCCAACCCGGGAATCTTCGCCTTCAGTTCGGCGCTTGCCGCCACCGTCGCATGGGTTGTCATCGCGCCGATCGTGACACTGTCGGCACCGACCTTGATGCCGGTCATGCCCAGTTTCGCCAGATCGACGATCACCGTGGGCTTGGCGAGCCGCTGCTTCAGCACCGGAATATAAGTCATTCCGCCGGCGAGCGCCTTCGCCTCGGGATCGCCTTGCAGGATCTTCGCGGCGTCCGCGAGGCTGGCCGGCTTCTGATAGGAGAAATCATACATCGTCCTGGTTCCTCTTATTCCGCCGCCATCGCGGGACGGCCAGACTGGATGATCGACCACAGTTTTCCTGGTGTCGCCGGCATGTCGATATGCCGCACGTCGTAATCGCGCAGCGCATCGACGATGGCGCCGATCACCGCCGGCGGCGAACCGATCGCGCCCACCTCGCCGCACCCCTTCACCCCGAGCGGGTTGTGCGTGCACAGCGTAACCTCGGTCGCCACCTTGATGTTCGGCACATTGTCGGCGCGCGGCATGGTGTAGTCCATGAACGAGCCGGACAGCAGTTGACCGTCCTCGTTATAGACGGCGTTCTCGAGCAGGGCCTGGCCGACGCCTTGGGCGACGCCGCCCTGGACCTGGCCTTCGACGATCATCGGGTTGATCACGCGGCCGACGTCGTCCACCGCGACGAAGCTGACCACTTCGGGGACGCCGGTATCCATGTCCACCTCTACCTCGCAAACATGGCAGCCGGCGGGGAAGGTGAAGTTCTTCGGATCGTAGAACGCGGTTTCTTCAAGCCCGGGCTCGAGTTCCTCGATCGGATAGTTGTGCGGCACATAGGCGGCGAGCGAGATCTCCGCCAGCGCTTTGGACTTGTCCGTTCCGGCGACGGTGAATTTTCCGTCGGCGAACTCGATATCGTCAACCGAGGCTTCCATCAGATGCGCGGCGATTTTTTTGCCCTTGGCGATGACCTTGTCCATCGCCTTGACCATCGCCGAGCCGCCGACCGCCAGGCTGCGGCTGCCATAGGTTCCCATGCCGAATGGAATCTTGCCGGTATCCCCGTGGATTACCTCCACCTGATCGATCGGCACACCAAGCTGCGCGGAGACAAGCTGCGCGAACGTCGTCTCGTGCCCCTGCCCGTGGCTGTGCGAACCGGTAAACACGGTGACGCTGCCGGTCGGATGCACGCGAATATTGGCACACTCGTACAATCCCGCGCGCGCACCGAGCGAACCCACCACGGCGGACGGCGCGATGCCGCACGCCTCGATATAGGTGGAAACGCCAATGCCGCGCAGCTTGCCGCGCGCCTTCGCCGCCGTGCGGCGCGACTCGAAGCCGTCGTAGTTGGCTGCCTTCAGCGCGGCATCCAGCGTCGCCTGATAGTTGCCGCTGTCATATTGCAGCGCCACCGGGGTTTGGTACGGGAACGCGTCGGCGGGAATGAAGTTCTGCCGCCGCACCGCGATGCGATCCTTGCCGGTGTCGTGGGCGATCACGTCCACCAGGCGCTCCAGCAGGAAGGTTGCCTCCGGGCGGCCGGCGCCGCGATAGGCGTCCACCGGCACGGTGTTGGTGAACACCGCCTTCACTTCGCAGTAGATCAGCGGGGTTTTGTAAACGCCGGCAAGCAACGTTGCGTACAGATAGGTCGGAATGCACGGCGCAAACGTGGAAAGATAGGCGCCCATGTTGGCCAGGGTCGAAATGCGCAGCGCCTGGAAATTGCCGTCCGCGTCCAGCGCCATCTCGGCGGTGGAAACATGGTCGCGGCCATGCGCGTCCGACATGAAGCTTTCGTTGCGCTCGGCCGTCCACTTCACCGGGCGGCGCAGCTTGCCGGATGCCCAGGTGACGATCGCCTCCTCGGCATAGTGGTAGATCTTCGAACCGAAGCCGCCGCCGACATCGGGCGCGACGACGCGCAGCTTGCTCTCCGGGATGTGCAGCACGAAGGCGCCCATCAGCAGGCGGATGACGTGCGGGTTCTGGCTGGTGGTGTACAGCGTGAAGTCGCCGTTGGACGGATCGCACTCGCCGATCGCCGCGCGCGGCTCCATCGCATTCGGCACCAGGCGATTGTTGGTGAGGTCGAGCTTCACCACTTTCGCGGCCTTGGCGAAGACGCCGTCCACGATCGTCTTGTCGCCGATATGCCAGTCGTAGCAGAGATTGCCGGCGGCATCGTCGTGCACGGAAGCAGCGCCGGGCTTCAGCGCCTCCTGCATCGTGGCGACCGCGGGCAGGTCCTGGTAGTCGATCAGCAGCAACTCGGCGGCGTCCTTCGCTGCCTGTTTGGTTTCGGCGATCACCACCGCAACGGGATCGCCGACATGGCGGACCTTGCCGACCGCCAGCACCGGATGCGCCGGCTCGGCCATCGGCGAGCCGTCCTTGTTGTGAATTTGCCAGCCGCAGGGCAGGCCGCCGACGCCGTCCGCCGCCATGTCGGCGCCGGTGAACACCGCCACCACGCCGGGCGCCTTCGCCGCGGCTGCCGTGTCGATGCCGTTGATCCTCGCGTGCGCCCGGTCGGCGCGCTTGATCACCGCGTGAAGCTGGCCGGGCCGGTTCATGTCGTCCACGTAGTTGCCGCGTCCGCGCAGGAAGCGACCATCTTCCTTACGGCGAACCGACGCACCGATGCCATCGAATGCCATGGCGTCCCTCCCGTTTTGTCGCGTCGCGCGTTTATTCTGCGGCGGCCTGCACGGACTTGCCGTGCATCAGCGGCCACGCGGCGGCGATCGCCTTCACGATGTTATGGTAGCCGGTGCAGCGGCAGAGATTACCTTCCAGGCCCTCGCGAATCTGTTGCTCGGTCAGCCCGTCCGGATGCGCGTTCACCAGGTCGATCGCGGACATCACCATGCCCGGCGTGCAGAAGCCGCATTGCAGCGCGTGGTGCTCGCGGAACATCTCCTGCATCGGGTGCAGCGTGCCGTCGGCCGCCGCCAGACCCTCGATCGTGGTCACCTGCACGCCATCGGCCTGCAAGGCGAGCATGGTGCAGGACTTCACCGCCTCGCCGTTCACATGCACGACGCAGGCGCCGCATTGGCTGGTGTCGCAGCCGACATGCGTGCCGGTCATTCCCAGCTTTTCGCGCAACAACTCTACCAGCAATGTGCGGCCTTCGACCTCAGCCGTGTGCTGCTTGCCGTTGACCGTCAGTGTCACCTGAGGCATGCGCGCTCCCCTTCATCCTCGCCGTGTTGCAACAGGTCTGGCCGCCGGTGTGCGTCGTGGCACTACCGGGCGGATCAGTTGGCGGAGTGTGGTCGCGGCGTGGGGAAGTGGTCAAGCGGGTGAACCGAAGCAAGGCCAGGGCTCTGCCCTGGACCCGCCAGGGGGCTTTGCCCCCATGGACCCCCAGCAAAGGCGGAGCCTTTGCAATCCATCCGTTGGCGTGGTTGGACCGGAGGGGGCCTGTGCCGTTGCTGCTGTTCAGACCGGCGGTCTGAACAGCAGCAACGGTAAGGCCCCCTCCGGTCCAACCACGCCAACCGAAGGGTCCCAAGGGCTCCGCCCTTGGCGGGGATCCAAGGGGCAGCGCCCCTTGGTGGGGTCCAGGGGCAAAGCCCCTGGCCTCGCTTCGGTTCACCCGCCCGACCTTCAGATGCGGCGGACCGGTAGCCACCACGCCAGCAGCAACCCGCCCGTCGTGAAAGCGGAAATCGTCAGAAACGCGGCACGGAATGCATCGGCGATCTCGCGCTGGACCAAAATCCGTCGCACCTCCGGCAGCGCGCCGAGCACACGCGGCCCCTGCTCCACCAACGCCGTGAACGAGGTCGCGGTCGCCGGATCGCGCGCCGCCAGCGTGGCAAACAAGACTGCCCCGACCAGCGCAGTCCCGAACGCCGCACCGACCGAACGCGAGAACTGCACCGAGGCGGCCGCCGCACCGAGGAATTGCGGCCCCGCCACCACCTGCACCGTCATCTGCACCACCGGCATGGTCGGTCCGGTCGCCAGCGAAACGACCGATAGCGCGGCAATCAACGCGACATTGCCCAGCAAGGGCGCGAACAACGCAACGCTGACCAGCGTCACCGCACTGATCGCCAGCCCGATCGACGGCAGGATGGCGGTGTGCCCGGTGCGCGCGATGGTGCGGCCGCCGAACAGCGAGCCGATCGCGACCCCCAGCGTCAACGGCAGCAACAGCAGGCCGGATCCCGCCGCGCCCTCGCCGCGCACGACCTGCAAATACATCGGCAGGAAGGTCACCATGGACACGGTCTGCGCCGCGACACAGGCGGCCAGCAGATCGGTGCGCCAGATACCGGGCTTGCGAAACATCTGCACCGGCAGCAGCGGGGCCGGTGCGCGCCGCTCCTGACGCAGCAGCATGACCAGCGCGACCGTCGCCACGACGGCGAGCAATGCGACCACCGGCAGCGCACCGCGGTCGAAGCGCTGGGCGCGCTCCAGGGCGAGCAACGTGGGCGCGATCACCGCGGCGAACAGCACGGTGCCCCAGACATCGAATTGCAGCCGCCCGCCGCGCACCGGATGTGCCGGCAGCCGCGCCACCAGCACAATGGCCAGCACCCCGAGCGGCAGGTTCACCAGGAACACCGACGGCCAGCCGTAGCGCTCGGTGAGCCAGCCGCCCACCACCGGCCCGAAGGTCGCGGCCGCGGCATACATGCCCGAGAGGTAACCCTGGTAGCGGCCGCGCTGGCGCGGCGGCACCGCCTCGGCGATCAGCGCCTGCGACAGCGTCATCAGGCCGCCGCCGCCGACGCCTTGCAGCAGCCGGGCGAAGCTCAGCATCAGCACGCTGGTCGAGGCGGCACACAGCAGGGACGCCGCCATGAACACGCCGAGCGCGCCGAACATCATGCGCTTGCGGCCGAGCGCGTCGCCGAGGCGGCCATAGACCGGGGCGGCGATGGTGTTGGCGACCAGATAGGCGACCACCACCCAGGAGACGCGCTCGATATCGCCCAACGTGCCGCCGATCGCCGGCAGCGCCGTGGCAACGATGGTCTGGTCCACCGCCGCCATGAACATCGGCAACATGATCGAGGGGAAGACGGTCAGGAACAGCGACCGGCCGCCGGCACCCGATGGGGGAAGGCTGGGCGCGGCAACGCGTTCCGCCGGGAGGGAGGCGCCGGTGGTTCCGAGGGGCATCATGCGAACCTATGGTTCGTGGCCGCCCGGGGAAAGCCGCCGCGCATGCGCCATCGGTAAACCTCTCCCGCGCCCAGCGCGGGAGAGGTTATCGGAGCCAGACCCAGGCGGCGGCCACCAGCGTCGCAACGTTGACCACCAAGGTGGCCGCCATGCCGGGCGCCCGCAGCCGCGTGCCGGCCAGGTAGCCGATCCAGAACGCCAGCCTGGCCAGCGCGAACACCCAGGCCAGTGCCACGATCGGGGCCATGCGGGCCGCCGGCGCACCCGTCGCCAGCGCCAGCAAAGCCGGCACGAACACCGCCAATTGCTCGATCGTGTTGGTGATCACCCGCTGGTTGGTGCGCAGGAAGGCGCTGTCGGCCCCGGCCAACGGATCGATCGCGCCGGTCATCGCGCGCATGCTCGATTGCGCCAGGATCATCGCCATCAGCAGCGCGGCGCCCGGAAGCAGCGCCGCGAGCGCCAGCGCGAGGTGCGGCGCCACGCCGGCGTGAGCCTCCGGCGCCACGGCGGCCAGCAGCCACCAGACCAGGATGGCCACGACGACCCCGGCCAGCCCTGGCAGAATCGGCGGACGCTGCTGCATCACGCCAGTGCCTCGCGCCCCATGTCCAGGAACTTCTCCCGGCGGCGCGCCTTCAGCATCGGTCCGTCCAGGGAGACCAACGGCGCCAGCGCCACGGCCACCGCATCGCCCACCGCCTGGATGGCCGCCGCGGGGTCCCGCTGCGCGCCGCCCAATGGCTCGGGGATTACCGCATCGACCAGCTTCAGGCGCCGGAGGTCGTCGGCGGTGAGCCGCAGCGCCTCCGCCGCGGTGGCCGCCTGCGCCGCGTCGCGCCACAGGATGGAGGCGCAGCCCTCCGGCGAGATCACCGAATAGATGGCATGCTCCAGCATCAGCACCCGGTCGCCGGCGGCCAGGGCGATGGCGCCGCCCGAGCCGCCCTCGCCGATGATGGTGGCGACCAGCGGCACCGGCGCTTCCAGGCAGGCCTCGATGGAATGGGCGATGGCCTCGCCCTGGCCGCGTGCCTCGGCATCGACGCCGGGGAAGGCGCCGGAGGTATCGACGAAGCTCAGTAGCGGCAGGCCGAAGCGGCCGGCCAGTTCGATCAGGCGGCGCGCCTTGCGGTAGCCCTCGGGCCGCGCCATGCCGAAATTGTGCTTCAGGCGCGAGTCGGTGTCGGAGCCCTTCTCGGTGCCCAGCACCATGACGGAGCGGCCGCGGAACCGGCCCAGCCCGCCCAGCACCGCGGCGTCGTCGGCGAAGGCGCGATCGCCGGCCAGCGGGGTGAAGTCGGTGATCAGCGCGGCGATGTAGGCCATGGCGCGCGGCCGGTCGGGGTGGCGGGCCACCTGGGTTTTCTGCCAGGGCGTCAGCCGGGCGTAGGTGGCACGCAACTGGCGGTCCGCGGCGGCGGTCAGCCGGGCCACTTCCTCGGCGATATTCAGGCCGCCGGGTTCCGACAGATGCCGGAGTTCCTCGATCTTGCCCTCCAGCTCGGCGATCGGCTTCTCGAAGTCGAGGAAATGGCGCATGGGGCGGGGGCTTTAGCACATGACGGGGCGAAGGCCAGGGGGAGCGCGCATGGCAAGCATTCGGGAAACCGCCCTCGGCGGTACCCTGCAAGGCGCGCTGCTGGAGCCAGCACGGCGCAGCGGGCTGGGCGTGGTGGTGTTGGGCGGGTCGAGCGGCCGGGTGGATGTGGCGCGCGCCACGCTGTTCGCGGCACTGGGAGCAACCGCGATCGCGCTGCGCTGGTTCGGCGGCGAGGGCCAGGTTCCCGGCATCTGCGAAGTGCCGCTGGAGACGTTTGCCCCCGCGACGGACCGGCTGGTCGCGGCAGGCTGCGACCGCATCGCTTATGTCGGCACCTCGAAGGGCGCCGAGGCCGCGCTGCTGCTGGCGTGCTTCGACCGCCGCATCGATATGGTGGTGGCGTTCAGTCCATCCTCTGTCGTCTGGGCGAATATCGGCCCGGGGCGGGACGGCGCGACTTGGCCGCCGCGGTCATCCTGGACGCGCAACGGGACGCCGTTGCCGTTCGTCGCGCATGATCCGGCGTGGCGGCCGACGCATCGGGACGGTCTGGTGGCCTATCGCGGCCAGCATGAGCAAAGCCTGGTGCGGTTTGCTGCCGATGCCGCGGCGGCGGCGATTCCGGCCGAGCAAGCCAGGGCCGGGATCGTTCTGGTGGCCGGCGGGGACGATGCGCTCTGGCCGTCCGATGCGTTCGCGAAGTCGATAGCCGACCGGCTGACGGCGGCCGGCAAGCCGGCGTCCCTGATCGTGCATCCGGAAGCCGGGCATCGCGTGCTGCTGCCCGACGAGACAACGCCGCGATCGGAGACGCATGCGCATGGCGGCTCGGACCGCGCCGATAGGGCGCTGGGTCAGGCGGCGTGGGCGGAGATCGCGCGGCAGCTGCGTCTACAAGGGTGAGCAGGGGACCTGCGGCAGATTTGCCGAGCATCGCCGCCGGGGCAATCGTTTGGATAGCGTCGGCCGTGGGTTTGTGTTGGCGTGGCCACGAACCAATTCCGCGGCGACCGTGCGTGTAGCGAGTGCGCAAGCTTTTACCCCGGAGTTAGCCAGCGGCCGCGGCCGCTGGCTAACTCCGGGGTAAAAGCTTGCTTGCTTGCGGAAACACCTACGCCAATGGCCATGCTTCAGGGCGTCATTGCGGCCGATTGGAGCAATCCCCCTGACAGCCTCGCCAAAACCGATTGCGCCGATCGAACAGGTCATACTGGACCCGCAATGGCTGGTTCGTAGCGCTTGCGCGCACTGTAAGACTTGGCGAGCGCTAAACAGGGCGGTCTCGCATGCATCGCAACTTGGTGCGGCTGAACCTGGCTGGGCTTGGGGTGCCGAACGACACGAAGCTGGCGGCGGAATGGTTCGCCCGCGCCGCGGCCCAGGGCGACGCGCAGGCGGCAAAGAACCTGCACGATGTCAGGCAGACCGAAAGCCAGACAGTCATGCAGCGGTTCCTGTTCAACCGCCGACCGTGGGCGTTCGACGACAAGGAGCCGCTCTATATCGTCAATATGGCGCAATAGCACCGACGCGAAGCAGCCTCAGTCCGGACGCCTCGCTATAGTGGAACGTTAACTTTCATTCTGGAAACCATTCGCCCAGCACCTGCGACTCGGTGTAGCTGATAGCGTTAGGATCGACGCGTGGCTGCTCTCCGTGACGCGTGAGCGCCATCGATGCCAGGCGGCGTGCCCGCGGGAGTTCGCGGGCAATCGTCGCACCGACGGCGGGTCGCAGGCTCGGGTTGTCTTCCAGCAGTCGCTCTACTTCGCTGCGCGCTCGCGCAATCGTCTCCTGCCATCCACCCCGTGGCTCGATAGCCGGCGATGCCTGTAGCTTGATCAGATGCTCAAGCGCATTGCCGATATGGCTGGACAGCGCCGAGCGTTCCGAGCGACCCACGGATTCGATCTCCTCCGCGATATTTGGCCAGTCCAGGTCGGCATCGTTGACACGCTCACCAGCGGCGAGACGGCGCAGCAACGCGCCTTGCCGCTCGCTCCAGGCGTAGACGTCGATGTCGTAGTCGCTCATGCCTCTCGACCCTCACCCGCGTCGCTGCGCGCCGCGCCCCTCGGGTCAAGCGCCCGAGGACATGCCTCTCTCGCGCAGCGAGAGAGGTGCACTATATCACCAGCGCCGCTCGCTCGCTCGCCGCGCGGGCCCAGGCGGCGGCGGCATCCTCGTCGAACAGCTCGGTCAGCTTCTGCATCATCGTGCCACCGAGTTCTTCCGCATCCACGATCGTCACCGCGCGGCGATAGTAGCGCGTCACGTCGTGGCCGATACCGATGGCGATCAGTTCCACCATGTCGCGCGCCTCGATGTCGCGGATCACCTCGCGCAGGTGCTTCTCCAGGTAGTTGCCGGGGTTTACCGACAGCGTCGAATCATCCACCGGCGCACCGTCGCTGATCACCATCAGGATGCGGCGATGCTCCGGACGCATCAGCAGGCGGCGATACGCCCATAGCAGCGCCTCGCCGTCGATATTCTCCTTCAGCAGTCCCTCGCGCAGCATCAGCCCGAGATTCTTGCGCGCGCGCCGCCACGGCGAATCCGCCGCCTTGTAGATGATGTGGCGCAGGTCGTTGAGCCGGCCGGGATTGCGCGGCTTGCCGGCCTGCACCCAGCTCTCGCGGCTCTGGCCACCCTTCCAGGCGCGCGTGGTGAAGCCCAGTACCTCCACCTTCACGGCGCAGCGTTCCAGCGTGCGCGCGAGAATATCGCCGCACATCGCCGCCACGGTGATCGGCCGCCCGCGCATCGAGCCGGAATTGTCGATCAGCAGCGTCACCACCGTATCGCGGAACTCCATGTCGAGTTCGCGCTTGTAGGACAGCGCCTGCATCGGGTTCACCACGACGCGCGACAGCCGCCCGGCATCGAGCAATCCCTCGTCCAGGTCGAATTCCCAGGCGCGCGTCTGCTGCGCCAGCAGCCGGCGTTGCAGCCGGTTGGCCAGCTTCGAAATCACCCCTTGCAGATGCTGCAATTGCTGATCGAGCTGTTGCCGCAGCCGCGCCAGTTCGTCGGCGTCGCACAGTTCGTCGGCATCGACCTCTTCGTCGTATTGCCTTGTATAGGCGCGATACACCGCCGAATCGTCCGGGTTCGGCCGTTCACGCCGCGGTTGCGGACCGCCGGGACGATCGTCGCCTTCGGCGATCGCCGCGTCCTCCTCCGATTCGGTGCCTTCGTCGTCGGCCGCCTCGCCTTCCATCTCCTCGGGCTGGGCGCCGAGCATCGATTCGGATTCCGATTCGCTCTGGCCTTCGCCTTCCTGCGACTGGTCCTGCTGGCCGGATTGCTCGCCGCCTTCTTCGCCTTCGTCGGTCTGGTCCTCGGGTTCGGCGTCGGCTTCCGCCTCGGCCAGATCGAGCGCCGCCAGCAGCTTGCGCGCGGCACGGGCGAAGGCCTTCTGGTCGGTCTGCGCCGCCTTCATCTCGACGAGCGCGGTGTCGGCCCGCTCGCCCAGCGTGTCGCGCCACAGGTTGAGAATGCGCTGCGCGGCGGCCGGCGATGCCTCGCCGGACATTTGCTCCCGCGCGAGCAGAGCCAGGGCCGCGGCGACCGGCAACTGGTCCTTGCGGGTCATGCGGTCGTAGCCTTCGGCCTCGCATTCCTCCGCCAGCTTGGCGCGCAGGTTGGCTGCTACGCCGGACATGTGCTGCGCGCCGACCACTTCCACCCGGGCTTGCTCAAGAGCGTCGTAGGCGTCCTTGGCCTCGCGGCGGGCCGGCATGCGCGCGGCGTGCACCGCGTCGTCGTGGTGGCGCAGGCGCAGGCCCAGCGCATCGGAGGCGCCGCGCAGCCGGGCCATCTCCGCCGCGGGCAACGCGCGGGTGGGCAGCGGCAGGCGCGCGCGCTTGCCGGACAGGCCGGAGGGGCCGGGCTGGAACGCCACTTGGACGTCGGGCTGTTCGGCGATCGCGCGCAGCACGCCGGCGGTGGCGCGCTTGAACTCTTCGGTGCGTGCGTTGTCTTGCTTGCTGCTGCCGCTCATGCTGGTGCCTCGAGAGAGGGGAGAGGCTCCCCCTCTCCCTTGAGGGAGGGGGTTGGGGGGAGGGGTGGCTCACCCGCACGGTTTGTGCCTGTTTGACCCCTCCCCCCAGTCCCCTCCCTCTAGGGGAGGGGGAGGCATATTATTTCCTCGTCGTGAACCCGCCGGTCGGGATCTCCTCGTTGAAGCAGCGCTGGTAGTATTCCGCCACCGTCGCACGCTCCGCCTCGTCGCACTTGTTCAGGAAGGTGACGCGGAAGGCGAACCCCACGTTGCCGAAGATGCGCGCGTTCTCCGCCCAGGTGATTACCGTGCGTGGCGACATCACCGTGGAGATGTCGCCATTGATGAAGCCGGCGCGCGTCAGGTCGGCCAGCGCCACCATGCTCTCGATGCGCTTCTTGGTCGCCGTCTCGGACGGGTCGATGCCCATCTTCGCCAGCACGATCTCGGTCTCCATGCCGTGCGGCAGGTAGTTCAGCGTGGCGACGATGTTCCAGCGGTCCATCTGGCCCTGGTTGATCTGCTGCGTGCCGTGATACAGGCCGGTGGTGTCGCCCAGCCCCACCGTGTTGGCGGTGGAGAACAGCCGGAACGACGGATGCGGCCGGATCACCCGGTTCTGGTCGAGCAAGGTCAGCTTGCCCTCGACCTCCAGCACGCGCTGGATCACGAACATCACGTCGGGGCGGCCGGCGTCGTATTCGTCGAACACCAGCGCGCAGGCGTGCTGCAACGCCCACGGCAGGATACCCTCGCGGAACTCGGTCACCTGCTTGCCGTCGCGAATGACGATGGCGTCCTTGCCGATCAGGTCGATGCGGCTGATGTGGCTGTCCAGGTTCACCCGGATGCACGGCCAGTTCAGCCGCGCCGCCACTTGCTCGATATGGGTGGACTTGCCGGTGCCGTGGTAGCCCTGGATCATCGTGCGGCGGTTGAAGGCGAAGCCGGCGCAGATTGCCAGCGTCGTCTCCTTGTCGAACCGGTAGGCCTCATCGATGTCCGGGACGTGTTCCGTGCGCAGCGAGAAGGCGGGCACCACCATGTCGGCATCGATACCGAAAGCCGCGCGCGCATCGACCTTGGTGTCCGGCAGGTCGATCGCGGAGGTGGGGCGAATTTCGGCGAGGGCGGTGACCTTGTTCATCGGCAAGCGGGTCCTGTGTGTTCCTGGAAAAGTCTAACCCCCGCGCCGGGCGACGCAAGGGCTGGGCATTGTGGGGGGATCAACCGGTGGCGGCCACCCGCGGTTCGGGCGTCAGCCGGGAGCGGATGGTCGCATAGGCGAGGTTGATCGTCTTCAAGTGCTCTTCGGATTCGCGGCTGCCGCCGTTGGCGTCCGGATGGTGGCGCTTCGCCAGCTCCTTGTAGCGCAGCTTCACCGCATCCAGCGTGGTGGGCCAGCTCAGGCCCAGCGTGGCCAGCGGTTCGCGCAACTCGGTCGGCGGGTGGTCCGGGTGACGGTTCCCGGCGCCACGGCGCATACCCCCGGCGGACAGCACCTGCAACGGGTCGCGCAGCAGGTCATCCTCCCAGGCGCGATAGCTGCCGAGCCGGCCAAGCGGCCAGGACGGCCGCTGCCAGGCGGTGTCGGCGCGAAGCTGCGCCTCGATCTGCCCCGGGCTCATGCCTTTGTAGTAGTCCCACGAGCCGTTGTAGGCGCGCACGTGCTCCAGGCAGAACCACCAGTATTCCTGAAGGTTCTGCCGCGACTTGGGGGCACGGTATTCGCCTTGCGCGCCGCATGCGGGCATGTCGCAGGTCCGCCCCGGAGCGGCCGGGTCGGGCGCGTAGGCCCTGGGTCGCGTGGGACGTCGGGTCATGGGTGCGAGTTATGTGCGACGGGCGGGCGAATTGGCAACAGGTGGCTTGGCGTCAAGACCGGCTGGGCCGATATGTGTGCCATGCAGTCCCGCGCCGCCCGGCTGGAAGCCGCCCTGACCGCCGCCTTCGTCCCCGAACTGCTGCGCGTCGAGGACGACAGCGCGCGGCACGCCGGCCATGCGGGGGCACAGCCGGGGGGACAGACGCATTACAGCGTGCTGGTGGTGTCGGCGGCGTTCCGGGGGATGCCGCGCGTGGCGCGCTCGCGCGCGGTGCATGCGGTGCTGGCGCGGGAGTTCACCGAGGGCATGCACGCACTGGCGCTGACGCTGCGGACGCCGGAGGAGTTTTCCGCGGCAAGTGGCGGGGGTTGAATTGAGGACGAAGCAGCCTCCCCCTTGTGGGAGGGGGAGGCTGAAGCACACGGCCCCTCCCCCGCAATTCAAACTATCCGGCGAGCAGCCGCGCGGCGATCTGGATGGCCACCGCGGTGGCATTGTTGACCACGTGGACCAGCAGGGAGGCGCGCACGCTGCCGCCGTAATGCCGTGCCAGGCACAGCAGAACCGCCGTCGGCAGCAGGATGAGCACGCGGACCGGACCATCGATCGCGTGGATGCCGAGCCACAGCCCGGCCGTGCAGAGCGCGGTGGGCCAGACGCCCCAGCAGCGCCGCAGCGCGGTCCATAGCCAGCCTCGGAAGAACAGTTCCTCGGCGACCGGAGCGACCGCCACCGCCAGCAGCAGCAGAACCGCTGCCATGACCGGGCCGGCCGACACCGGCAGGGTCAGGACGGATGGCACCCTGGTGGCGACATAGTGGTTGAACGCCCGGAAGCGGATGAGGGTCGCCACATAGGCGATCACCCAGGCGACGATCAGCCCCGCGAACACGGCGATCAGCCGGGGCCGGCGCATCGGCCCGGCGCCGAGCCCCATCGCGAGATTGCCTCGACCGACCGATCGGCCCTGCTTCAGGTCGGCAAGCAGCAGCGTCGCCTGGAGCGCGATCGTGGCGACCAGGCCATAGAACAGCAGATCCGGCTTCCAGCCCTGGGCGCCATGGATGTGCGCAACGCCCAGGGACACCCCGGCGATAACGCCAACCAGCACGGCAACGAAAAACGACGTTAACTCGGCGGCGAGCAACCAGAGCAGGGCGTGCAGGAGGGGACGCCAGGGGCGCTCGGCCGGAGGGGCGACCGGGGGGTCGGCGGGTTGGGTCGTGGCATCCGATGGAGGCGGCAAGCGGCTGTCCTTGGCTGTACCGGGCACGCAGAATGGTGGAAGCGCGACGCCAGGCAAATCCCTCCACCAACATCGCCAGCGGCGCGGCAGCGGCTGGGCATGTCGTGACCGAGAAATCTCCTTGGGCGGGAGCCTCGGTCTGGCACCTCAGGGCGGGAGCGGGTGCACGGCAAAGCTGCGCAGGATGGCATGGAAGGCGGCATCATCCCTGGTCGCGTGGGCGGCGTCGGGGTCGAGCGACAGGAAGGAGAGGGCCGTCCCAGCGCATAGCACCGCGCTCACTCCGGTTCGGTGAGGTGGATGCTGTGCAGGAAGCCGCGGAAGCTACGCAAATCCCGCAAAAAAATGAGCGCGATCCGTTTCCAGGGAAACGCTATAATTCACCATGCCAGTAGGGTCTTCGGGAAGCCGTATCGGTCCCTGCGTAACCACGACGATATCGATCCATCCGTCGCGCTGGTCGACACGGCCTGAGATGCTGCGGTACGGCCCAAACCGCAGACCCTTCGGCGCCGGAAAGCATTGCCCCGTCAAGTTGTCACGGCACTCCGACCGCAGGTAACGGGCCAGATACTTCGTCTGATCAATCACATTGAAGTACGCAAATATCCCCATGGTACGGCAGTTTCGTTCAGGGCCGGGACAACCTTGTTTGTCATTCGGATCGAGAAAGACCCAGACACCGTGGTTATGCTCCGGGGAGCCGCGGCACGTAGGCTGTCCTGCCGGGAGCGGAAGCTCGATCCCGAACTCCGGGTTGCGGTACGTCGTGGCCTTGGCGGACGGCATGAACTGAACAAGCACTGACTACGACAGTTCCAATTCTCCGACTGCGCGGGCGCCTCATTGTTGTCGCCGCTGCTCCAGATATGACGGCACATCCGATTTCATCTGATTGATGCCAATCCTGATCAGGTTTCGCTCGCGATCGGGGGCTTCACCGTTATATCTTCTCCATCCGGCGACCCGTCTGCCCAGATTATCCTGACCTTGCAGTGCATTGATAAAGGCATCCGCATCGCTCCCTGTCCGGCGGATTTGCGGGCCGTGGTTGTGAAAAAGCAACCCTACGTCCGCTTCAGGAGATGAGATGGCGGGCATGAGCCGGTGACAAGGCCGCGGTGCTTGTCGGGCGCGGGGCCAGGCACCGCCAGGCCCTGGCGCAACGTCTTGCCGGGATTCGCCATGCCGCGCCACACGGCTATACCGGCGGCAATCCGCTCCCCCTGCCGGCCTGCCAAAGCGGGATTTGGCGGCGAACCGGGCTGACCACCGCCGGACAATGCGGCGCCGAAGCGATAGCGCGTGCGCGGCAGCCGCGGGGCGGGCGCGCCGTTCTGTTGCGCGGCGTCAGGGGATTGCGACGATGATGGCTCCGTCGTGAACGAGCGCTTCTCGCTGTTGTCGGCGTCCGGGCGGAACACGGCCCGGCCGAACCGTTCGTAGGGATAGCCCGGCGGCGTGCCGCCCTCCGGCACGAAGACCGCGGGGATTTTCACTGCGTCGTAGCCGAGCGCGCCGGTGATGGTGGCCTTGGAGAGCTGGTCCTTGGCGTTCTCGGGCACGAACACGGCACGCAGCTTGAGGGTGTCGTGGTCGAACGGGCGGTCAGGGTTGCTGGGCATCGGGTGGTCCGGTTGAAATAAGTTATCTATAATAACGGATATCGACCGTCTCGTCAAGCAATGCTTGCGCTGCCGGCGTCGGCCGTCGTGCCGGGGAAATTCTGTCGGGTCATTGCGCGCCAGCCTGGAAGACGCGGACCGCACGGTATGGCTCGGTTGCCCGCGGGGTCCGGGCCTGCCGCGCGTGCGGCAGGGTTGCTTCCGATAAGAACAGGCGATGTCGGCGATGACTGGCACCGGAATGCGGGCCCCCCCGCAACGTGGCGGCGGTTTGCCGGTGACGCGTTGTGCCTAGGCGCGCTTGCGTCGCCGGGCCCAGGTGAGGCCGGCGACACCAGGGATAAGCAGTGCAAAAGCGGCCGGCTCGGGCACCGCGGACGGGTCAATGCTGATTGGCTCGTTGAAGCCGGTGTTATCATAATAAACGTAGTCGCTCGGACCGTTGGAGTAGATGTTCACCTCACCGCCGGTTCCGTTGGTAAACAGCAGCCCGCCGTTGCTCACGACCGGGTTGCCGTCCGGGAACAGGAGATTGTCATAAATGAAGTAGCCGCTTGGGCTGTTGGTTTCGTTTGGGCTGCCGGGATTGAAGAGCAGTGTCAAGACGCCGTTCACGCCACCTCCGGTCGCGGTGTCCGTGCCGGCGACCACCACATATTCCCCCGGCGCGATCAACTCCGCGGTCAGCGTTCCGCTCCCCGTCACCCCAACGCCCGAATAGGAAAAGGCGAAGGTTTGGGCATGGGCGGCGCCGGCCACAAGCGACAGGACCAGCGCGGCCAGGATCCTTCGCACGGTCAACTCCCTTCAATTTGGAGGCCTGGTTATACTTTTGAGATGTTTCATGCTGGTGTCACCTTCGGGCTTTTGTCAAAATATCCGCGTCTCCCGGCAGTTTTGTGTCCACGCCCGTGGCGGGTCGGCGAGCGCTGACCGGGCCGGTCGATGCTCTGGTCGTCCGACCGCCACGCTCTGTCCGCGGCCAAATCTGTTTGTGCCAGACGGCGGGCTCACCCCGCCAGACGTGGACGCAGAAACCGGCCGAAACCGTGGACGGCTCGTTACAGGCGACAGCGCCGCGCACGTAGCGTCGATAGCAAGGCAGGGATGGCGTGGGACCAGCCCACATCTTTTTTGAGATTTACCATATTTTATGGCTGCAATCGAGCGGTCGCCGAATGGTGCACCTCCGGCTTTCAATGTCCAACTCACTGGGCAGACGTTTGCCCCACCCCAGTCGGCCACCTGCCTGGGACGCCAACGACCGCCGTCGCTGCGGGACAGTGGTCATCCGTCGTTGCCCCAGGTGCCAGCGCCCCTACCCGACCGGCATCGCCGGCGCCAGCCGTCCGCCCAGCCGCACCGGCTCGATCCGCCTGGCCAGCCCCGTCGCGTCGTCGGTCTCGACGAAGGTGCCGCAGACCGTCGACTCGCCTTCCGCCGGGCCCAGTTTTTCGCCCTTCATCTTGTGCCAGAAACGCATGGTGGCGCCGTCCTTCGCCATGCCGATCACGCTGTCATAGTCGCCCGACATGCCGGCATCGGACTGGAACGCGGTGCCGCCCGGCAGCACCTGGCAGTCCGCCGAGGGACAATGCGTATGGGTGCCGACCACCGCCGACACCTTGCCGTCGAGGAAATGCCCGAACGCCATCTTCTCGCTCGACGCCTCGGCATGGAAATCGACGAAGATCGCCGCCAGGCCGTAGCTGCCCGGCGGCCCGCCCAGCCGGTGCCGCGACAGCTCGGCCGCCACCCCGCGGAACGGGCAGTCCAGCGGGTCCATGTAGAGCCGCCCCATCGCCTGCATCACCAGCGCGCGGCGGCCGTCAGCCACCTCCACGACGATCGTCCCCGCGCCCGGCGTGCCGGGGGGAAAATTCAGCGGACGCAGCAGGCGGGGCGTCTCGGCGATGAACGGGATGATCTCCTTGCGGTCCCAGGCATGGTTGCCCAGCGTGATCACGTCCGCCCCCGCCGCGAACAGCGCCGCCGCCATGTCGGGGCCGAGTCCGAAGCCGTGCGAGGCATTCTCGGCGTTCACCACCGCCAGGTCGATGCGCAGATTCCGCCGCAGCCGGGGCAGCGCCGCCGCCACGGCCTCCCGGCCGGTGCGGCCGACCACGTCGCCGATGAACAGGATGCGCATTCAGGGGTCCTTGCAGGAGATCACGCCATTATCCGTCGCCACCGCGTCCAGCGCCACGTCCGAAGGCCCGGTCGGGACCTCCGGCACCTCCTGCGCCGCATAGGCGACGCCGAGCGCATACCGCCCCGGCAGCCCGGCCAGCGTACGGTCGTAGAAGCCGGCGCCGTAGCCCAGCCGGTGGCCGCGCCGGTCGAACGCCAGCAGCGGCACCAGCAGAAAGTCGGGCACCGCCGGCTCGCCCACCGGGCGGAAGGTGCCGAAACGCTCCGGTTGCAGCACGTCGCCGGGGCGCCAGAGCCGGAAGCTGAGCGGATTGCCGCGCTTCGGGGTGACCGGCAGGACGATGGGGTGCCCACGCTCGTGCAGGGCCAGCATCAGCGGGCGGATGTCGATCTCCCGCCCGATCGGCCAGAAGCCGGACACAACCGCTCGCGGCGGAGGCGCCCGGTCCTGCAGCACATGCCGGGTCAGTGCAAGCCCTGCCGCAACCGGGTCCCATACTTCGCGCGCCGCCAGTGCAAGCTGGCGCATGGCCTGCTTGGCGTCGGCGAGATCGGGGGGTGACATGTGCGGAGCCGCCATGGCCGTTGGCGTCTCAACCCTCCAAGGCCTGCTGTTGCAGGTGGGCGCCAGATACCGAGACCAAGATCCCGACAGAGCCAGCTCCCGGAGGTTGCTTACTGGCCCCGGGGATGAATTGCCTGACGCACCTGGCAGCTCCGCTCATGCTACTTAGGGGGCCTCGAGGCCAGCGGCAATGTCCTCCGCGCGCTTTGCCATGCGCGTCAGGCGGCGGCCGAGCCGGGAATCGCCATTCGCCGGGGCGCCGGTCTGCGCCGATTGCAGCTTGTGCCGCAATTCGTGCAGCTCGTCGGCCATCAGCAGGCTGGCCATGACCAGCATCCGCGCCTCGCCGCTCTGGCCGGCGCTGGACTTGACCGATTCGATCCGCTGCTCGACCTCGCGCCCCATCGCCGCCAGGTGCTGCTCTTCGCCGTCGCGGCAGCCGATCGTGTATGCGTAGCCGTTGATCCGCAGCGTCACTTGCGCCATGCGACGTCACCCTTCCGAACGCGAGTCACCCCGGCCTGCCGCCGGAGGAGGTCGCCAATGCCGCGCGCAGTCTATCGATCAAGCCGTCGAGTCGGGCGGCAATTTCCTCGACTGGCGCCTCCGGACCGGTGCTTTCTGCTGCGGCACCCCCGGGAACGCTGGCGGCCGGCGAAAGATCGTGGGCCGGACGCGGTCCGGCATGCCGGGCGATGCGTTCCAGCGCGGCCTCGAGGCGCGCTGCGGCGTCGTCCGGATCGTCGGTCTCGCCCGTCATGCCTGCCAGGCCCCCTCGGTTTAGCTGCCGCCGGCACTGAAACCGGGCTATGGGCGGCAGGTCAAGTCAAGTCGATGTTCGTGGTCGAAGCCTCCTGTCATTGCGAGGCGCGCTGCGCCGCAGCAATCCCCCCGCGTGACGAACCGAAGAACGCTCGTCACGCGGGGGATTGCTGCGGCGCAGCGCGCCTCGCAATGACAGGATATGGCGACCGTTTCCAGCAAGGATGAGAGCACACCAAGTGAACGACCTGTATCCCGCGGTGGTGGTGCACAGCCTGGCCGACGCGCAGCGTGCGCTGTCGGCCGGACGGTCGGTGACGCTGCTCTCCGCGCCGGGCGCAGGCTTGTACGCGGGGTGCGGCTGGTGGCGGGCCTTGGTGGCGGCTGCGCGGGCCGGACATGCGGATGTGCCGTGCACCGACATCCTGGACTGCGCCGATGGCAGCGGCCAGGCGTTGGCGGCGCTGCGCATCGGGGTGACGCGGCTGGTCCTCTGGCCGGAGGCGCCGGGCCGCGACGCCGTCGTCGCCATTGCCGAATCCCGGGGAGGCTTCGTGCTGGCCAGCCGTCCCCCGCTTGCGCCTGGCGCCGGGAACCGCCGGCCCGGCCCCTCGCCTGCCCTTGGCGCCGGTCGCCACCCGCCCTAATCCCTGCCGCATGGACGCGATCCGGGTAAGCCATCTGACCAAGCGCTACGGCGACGTGCTGGCAGTCGACGACATCGACTTCGCCGCGCCCGCCGGCGCCACGCTCGGATTGCTCGGCGGCAACGGGGCCGGCAAGACCACCACCATCGCCATGTTGCTCGGCCTGCTGGTGCCGACCGCCGGCTCGATCAGCGTGCTTGGCCACGACATGGCGCGCGACCGCTTCGCCGCGCTGGCAAGGATGAATTTTTCCTCGCCCTACGTGTCGCTACCGCAACGGCTAACCGTGGCGCAGAACCTGCGGGTCTATGGCCACCTCTACAACGTCCCCCGCCTGGCGCACCGCATCGGCGAACTGGCCGACGAACTGGACCTGCGCGCGCTGCTGGACCGGCCGGCCGGCCAGCTCTCCGCCGGGCAGAAGACCCGCGTCGCGTTGGCCAAGGCGCTGATCAACCGCCCGGAGTTGCTATTGCTCGACGAGCCAACCGCCAGCCTCGACCCCGACACCGGCGACTGGGTGCGCACCTGGCTGGAGCGCTACCGCGCCGAATCCGGCTGCACCATCCTGCTCGCCTCGCACAACATGTCGGAAGTCGAACGGCTGTGCAGCCACGTGCTGATGCTGAAGCGCGGCCGCATCGTCGATCGCGGCAGCCCGCAGGAACTGCTGGAACGCTACGATCGCGACGACATGGAGGAGGTGTTCCTCGACATCGCGCGCGACCGGCGCAGCAGCGATCCTGCGCTGCCGCCGGTTGCGACTGCCGCCAACATGTAACGTAGCCCGAACGGGAGTTCCGGCAGAGCCTCAATCCTCCGGCACCGCCTGCCGGTAATGCCGCACGATCTCCGATCCGGTCGCGAACCAAACGCCCGGATGCGTGCGGCAGTAGCCGAACGCGGCATCCACCGCGCCGATGCGATACGGCATGCCGGAGACGAACGGATGCAGCGCCACCGCCATCACGCGGGGGATCTCGGCACTTTCCTTGTAAAGCTGGTCGAACTGCCGCCGCATCACCTCGCCGAACTCCGCAGCCGTCGCCTTCTGATCGAAGAACTGCACCGTGTCGTTGCAATGCAGCGTGTAGGGGATCGACATGATGCTGCCGCGCTCCGGCGTCATGCGGAACGGCAGGTCGTCGCTGGCCCAGTCGGCGACGTATTCCGCACCCGCCTCCGCCAGATGGTCCAGCGTGTGCCAGGTCTCCGCCAGGCCGGCGCCGAGCCATCCGACGGTCTTCCGCCCCGCTGCCCGGCTGATGCGATCCAGCGTGGCGCGGATCGCCTCCCGCTCGGCCTCCGGCGCCATTTCGTTCAGCCGTGTCGCGTTGGTCTGGCAATGCCCGATGAATTCCCAACCGTGCGCCACCGCGGCCTCGATCATCTCCGGATGGTGGTCGCACAGGTCGCTGTTCAACGCCGCGGTGGCGCGGATGCCATGCCGCGTCAGCATCTCCAGCATCCGCCAGAATCCGACGCGATTGCCGTAGTCGCGCAGCGACCAGTTGCGGATGTTCGGCACCTTCGCATGCGCCGGCGCGATGCGCTCGTTGTTGGCGCCCGGCATGACGTCGTCGAGGTGGAAGAACTCGAGATTGGGAATCACCCACACCGCGAGGCGCGCGCCGCCGGGCCAGGTGAACTGCTTGCGCCGGGTGATCGGCAGAAATGGATACGGACCATAAACGCGCGGCTGCATGACGTGCCCCCTTGCAAGAACGATCGTGCTTCGGCGTATGGCGCGCGAAGCCGTTGCGCATGATGCGCACGAGCGACTCCGGGTCACAAGTACGTGCCGGCGGCGACTTGCCATGCGCTGCATCGGCTGGTCAGATGCGCGCCGCGACGCATGACGCGCTTGCGGCGCCGCAGGGAAACGTCGAACCGATGACGCGATGAACACCGACGACCGGACTCGGGTGGCCACCGGCTTGCAAGAGCTGACGCAATGGGCCGCGACCTACCCGCCCTCGCACCTGCCCCCGGACGTGCTCCGCCGCGCCGCCGCGATCCTGGCGGACGATGTCGGCGCCATGGTCGCCGCGCGCGACGAACCCGAGGTGGCGCGCTTGCATGCCGCCACGCTGCGTCGCACAGCGCAGCCGGAGGCAACGATCTTCCGCGGCGGCCACGCGCGCACCGATCGCATGTCGGCCGCGGTGGCGAATGCCGTCGCCGCCTGCTGGCTCGAACTCGACGAGGGCTATCGCCCGGTGCCGTGCCACGCCGGCCTGCACATCCTGCCGGCGTTGCTGGCCGAGGCGGAGGCCACCGACCGTCCGGTGCGCGACGTGCTGACCGCGCTGGCGCTCGGCTATGAGGTCGAGACGCGCATCGCGCGCTGCTGGAACGCTCCCGCGCTGGTGGTGCACACGCACGCCCAGTATTGCGCGGTCGGCGCCGCCATGGGGGTGGCGCTGCTACGCCGCCTCGATCCCGCGTCGCTGCTGAACGTGCTGGCCATGGCGAGCACCTTCGTCAACGCGGGGCCGCGCAATCATGCGCTGTCGGGCGCGCTGGTGCGCAACGCGTGGCCCGCCGCCGGTGCATGGAGCGGCATGATGAGCGTCGAGCTGCATGGCTGCGGCTTCGGCGGCAATCCGGATGCGCCTGGCGATGTGTATGCGGCGATCCTCGGGTGCGACACGCGGCCGCAGGAACTCCGCGATGGCCTGGGCGGGCGATGGGCGGTGTTCGACGGCTACACCAAGGCCTATGCCTGCTGCCAGCATACCCATTCGGCGGCGGAGGCAGCCCTGGCGCTGCATCCCGCGCTGCCCGCTTCCGGCGCGCTCGATGCGATCGAGACCGTCGTGGTGGAAACCCACGAGCTGGCCACGCGGCTGTTGAACCGCCAGCCGGAAACGACGCTGGCGGCGCGCTTTTCATTGCCGCATGTGGTCGCCTCCGCGCTGTTGCGTGGCGACGCCGGCGCCGCGGCCTGCGCCGCCGCCAGCCTGCACGACCCCGCGATCGCCGCGTTGCGCGAGCGGATCGAGGTGACTCTGCTGACGCCCGCGCTACCTCCGCCGCACGACCGGGCGACGCGGATTTCGATCCAGTTGCGCGACCAGCGCCGGCTGCACAGCCTGCGCCGCAGCGCGATCGGCAGTCCCGACCGGCCGCTCGATGCGGCGGCGTTCCAACGCAAGCTGCACGATGCCACGGCGCCGGTGTATCCCGCGGCAGGCTCGGTGCTCGGCGACCTGCTGCGCGGCGAACCGGCGCTGCTCGATCTGGGATTCGCCGCCTTCGTCGCAAAACTCTGCGACGGCGCGCAGCCAACGCCATCGACTCCCAGGAGAAGCGCCTGATGCGATTCAAGTCAAGCCTCGCCATTCTGCTCCTGCTCATCGCGCCGTTGGCGGGCGGTGCGCGCGCGGCATCCTATCCGGACAAGCCGATCCGTATCGTGGTGGAGTTCGCCCCCGGCGGCGGCGCGGATTTCGTCGCCCGCCTGGTCGGCAGCGCGTTGCAGCAGGCGCTGAAGCAATCCGTTGTGGTGGAGAACCGCGCCGGCGCCAACGGTGCGGTTGCCGACGATTTCGTCGCCAAGGCGGCGCCCGACGGCTACACGCTATTGCTCGGCGCCGCCGGTCCGCTGACCATTCGCGACCACTTGCAGAACGACACCACACCCGCCCCGCTACAGCGTTTCGCCGCGGTCGCGCTGGTCGGCAGCAGTTCCTTTGCGGTGGCGGTCGATCCGGCGCTGCCGGTGAAGACGCTGGCCGACCTCACCGCCTATGCCAAGGCGCATCCGGGCAAGCTGAACTACGGCAGCTCCGGCGTCGGCGGGTCGCCGCATCTGGCGACGGAACTCTATGCCTACGACGCCGGCGTGCAGATGGTGCACGTGCCGTACAAAGGGCTGGCGCCAGGGCTGGTCGATCTGATCGGCGGGCATCTCGATCTGATGTTCGCCGATGTCGGGCTGGTGACGCCCTACCTGAAAGACGACAAGCTGCGCGTCATCGCGGTGACCGGCGTGCATCGTTCCGTCGCGCTGCCGCAGGTCCCCACGGTCGCCGAGTCCGGCCTGCCCGGCTACCAGGCCAGCACCTGGTACGGCCTGCTGGCACCGGCCAAGACCGCGGCGGACGTCATCGCGACGCTGAATGCCAGCGTGAATGCCGCCCTGAAGACCCCGGAGATGCAGCAGCGCCTCGCCACGCAATCGCTGGAAGCGGAACCCGGCACGGCGGCGGCCTTCGCGACGTTCATCGACTCGGAATCGGCCAAATGGGCAAAGCTGATCCAGAACGCCCACCTCAAGGCGGAGTGACGGCCGTGCGGGCCGGCCGGTGATGCCGCGCATCGGACGCGAGGCGCTCAGCGGCGCATTGTTCGCCGGCATCGGCCTGGGCGCGATCCTGCTGGGCCGCACCTATGGCGTTGGCACCACCAGCCATATGGGGCCCGGCTATTTCCCGGTGATGCTGGGCACCGCCCTGATGATCCTGGCCGCCGGCATCCTGCTGCGCGGGCTGCGCGTTCCGGATGTGCCGCCGGAGTTCCGCGGCGCCTTGCGGCCGCTGGCGTGCCTGGTCGCCGCGATCGTCGGGTTCGGGCTGATCATCGAACGCGGCGGCCTGCTGCTGGCGGTGCTGTGGCTGGTGCTGTGCGCCTGCGCTGCCGGCCCACGCTTCCGTGCCATCGAGGTCGTGCTGTCGCTGCTGGTGCTCGGCGCCATGGCATGCGGCATCTTCGTCTATGGGCTGGGCCTGTCGCCGGGCGAGCTGTTGCCGTGACGCAATCAGCACGCTGATGCACATCCTGGGCAGCATCATTGCCGGCTTCCACGTCGCGCTGACGCCGGCCAACCTGCTGTACTGCGTGATCGGCGCGACGCTCGGCACGGTGGTGGGCATCCTGCCCGGCCTCGGACCGCTGACCACCATCGCCATGCTGCTGCCGATCACCTTCAAAATGCCGGCGGTATCGGCGCTGATCATGCTGTCGGGCATCTATTACGGCGCCCATCACGCCGCTTCCACCACCGCGATCATGCTGAACATGCCGGGCGAGCCGACCTCGGTGGTGATCTGCTTCGACGGCCATCCGATGGCGCGCCAGGGCCGCGCCGGGCCGGCCTTGTGCATCGCGGCGCTGTCGTCGTTCTTCGCCGGCTGCGTCGCGGTGCTGATCATCGCGCTGTTCTCGCCGGTGCTCGCCGATATCGCGCTGGATTTCAGCGCCCCGGAATACACCTCCATGATGGTGCTGGCGCTGGTGTCCGCCGCCACGCTGTCGGACGGGCCGGCGCTGACCTCGCTCGCCATGGTGGTGCTGGGGCTGTTGCTGGGCACCGTCGGCACCGACATCAACAGCAACGTCCAGCGCTTCACCTTCGGGCTGCCCAACCTGTACGATGGGCTGGATTTCGTGGTGGTCGCGGTAGGCCTGTTCGCGGTCGCCGAGATCGTCTGGCGGCTGCAACACCACCACGCGCCGGCGCAGGCGCAGACGCTGGGCAAGGTCCGCGGGCTGCTGCCGCGGCGGGAGGACCTCGCCGCGAGCTGGAAGCCGATCCTGCGCGGCACCGCGCTGGGCGGCGCGCTGGGCGTCCTGCCCGGCACCGGGCCGCTGATCAGTTCCTTCGCCTCGTACGGGCTGGAGCGCAGCCTGGCACGCGATCCCACGCGCTTCGGCAACGGCGCGATCGAGGGCGTCGCGGGCCCCGAAGCGGCAAACAACGCCGCCGCGCTGACCCATTTCATTCCCATGCTGACGCTGGGTATTCCCGCCGGCGCGGCCAATGCGCTGATGCTGGGGGCGCTGATCATCCAGGGCATCACGCCCGGCCCGGGCGTGATGACCGACCATGCCGACCTGTTCTGGGGCGTCGTCGCCAGCATGTGGATCGGCAACGCCATGCTGCTGGTGCTGAACCTGCCGCTGGTCGGGCTATGGATCCGCCTGCTGCGCCTGCCGTACCGCCTGCTGTATCCCGGCATCATCGCGTTCAGTTGCATCGGCGTTTACAGCCTGGCGAACTCGGCGTGGGACGTGATCCTGGCGGCCGGGTTCGGCGTGGCCGGCTACATCCTGACGGCGCTGGGCTGCCGTCCCGCGCCGCTGATCCTGGGCCTGGTGATGGGGCCGTTGCTGGAGGAGAACCTGCGGCGCAGCCTGCTGATCTCGCGCGGCGATCCGACGATCCTGCTGACGCATCCGATCAGCGCGGGGTTCCTGGCGCTGACCGTGGCCATCCTGGCGGCCCAGGTCGCGCGTGGGGTGGCGGCGCGGCGGCAAAGGCTGTCGGCGGCCGGATAGACCGCGCCGAGCCATCACCGCAGCACCTGCCGGTGGATTGCGGCGCTCGTGTCACGGGTGGCGCGCTGTCGCGACCGGCAAGGCGGCGGACTTGACCGGCCGGTTTTCCGCGCCACCCTGCCGGCATCCCGGACCGGTGGACGCGGACGCGCGCAGGAGACAAGGACGCCATGCAGAGCAGTACCCGCCGCGTGTGGGGGATGTTGTACCGGCACCTCGCGCTGTATCGCCACTCCTGGCCGCGCGTGCTGGAGCTGGCTTATTGGCCGGTGCTGCAAATGTGCATCTGGGGGTTCACCGCGCGTTTCCTCGCCGCCCGCATGGGCAGCGGCGCGGCGCTGGCCGGCGCCACGCTGCTGGGCGGCGTGCTGCTGTGGGAGGTGGCGCTGCGGTCGCAGATGGGCGTGGCGATCAGCTTCCTGGAGGAGCTGTGGTCGCGCAACCTCGGCCACGTGTTCGTCAGTCCGCTGCGCCCGTGGGAGCTGGTGTCGGCGCTGATCGGCATGTCGATCATCCGCATGGTCGCCGGCGTGCTGCCGGCGATCCTGATCGCCTGGGCGCTATATGCCTACAACCTGTTCGCGCTGGGGCCCGTGCTGGTGCTGTTCTTCATCAACCTGATGATCATGGGCTGGTGGGTGGCGCTGGCCGTGGTGTCGCTGATCCTGCGCCACGGCGCGGGGGCGGAGGCGCTGGCGTGGTCGGTGCTGTTCGGCCTGACGCCGTTCTCCGCGGTGTTCTATCCGGTCGCCGTGCTGCCGCGCGCGTTGCAGCCGGTGGCGTGGGCGTTGCCGTCCGCGCATGTGTTCGAGGGCATGCGCGGCGTGCTGCTGGACGGCGTGGTGCGCTGGGACCACCTGGCCGCGGCCTTCGCGCTGAACGCGGTGTGGCTGCTGGCGGCGGCGCTGCTGTTCGCCCAGCAGTTCCACCAGGCGCGGGTGCGCGGCGCGCTGCTGAGCATCGGGGAGTAATACCAGCCGGTGAAAAGAATGACCCACCGGTCGCCACGACATCGTCATGCCGACCACCGGGTCAAGCGCCCGGTGGCAGGCTCCGGTCGGCATCCATGACTTTTCTTGCTGTGATCGACATAGTCGTGGATGGCGGGCCTTCGCCCGCCATGACGGGGAAGGCCCGGCCGGAGAGTCAACCTTTTCGCCGGTTGGTATAAGGCGACGCCCGCACGACCCGGCGCCGGCACCAGCGGACGCCGTTCCGACCGCGGCGCGAACTCCGCTGCCGGCTGACCTGCCGCGCCCCCCCTGACAGCGCCGCCGGTCGCCCCCTGCCCCACCGGACAGCCATGCCCCCGCCCGGCTGGCGCCACGCCCGGGCATCCTCTATGGCGCTCCGCCTACGGCCATCGACCGGCGGGAGAAAGGTGCATGCGCAACAGCGGCCAGGCCGCGGGGACTCGGTTCCCGCACGACGGCGCGTCCCGCCGACCCCGCGCCGGCGACGCCGCCCGCCGTCCCGCATGACCGAGACCCGCTTCTGGCTGATCCGCCACGCCCTGGTGGAGGAGAACGCCCGCGCCATCATGTATGGCGTGATGGATGTCGCGCTGTGCGAAACCACGGTGCTGGAGCAGGCGCCGATGTACCGCTCGCTGGCGGAGCGGCTGCCGCGGCCGGCGACCTGGCTGGTCACCCCGCTGTCGCGCACCAGGCGGACCGCCGAGGCGATCTTCGCCGCCGGCTACCCGCCCGCCGATCCCAGCGTCGAGCCCGACCTGATCGAGCAGCACCTGGGCGACTGGCAGGGGCTGTCGCATGCCGAGTGGCCGAGCCGGCTGGTCCAGCCGAAGCATCCGTTCTGGCCCCTGGCCGGGGGGGAAAAACCGCCTGGCGGCGAGAGCATGGCCGAGGTCATCCCGCGGGTCGGCGCCGCGCTGGAACGGCTGGCCGTGGCGCATGACGGGCAGGACGTGGTGATCGTCGCGCATGGCGGCTCGATTCGCGCCGCGGTGGCGCATGCGCTGCGCATCGGGCCGGACAACGCCCTGCACCTGGTGGTGCAGAACCTGTCGCTGACCCGGCTGGAGCGCTTCCCGGAGGGCTGGCGGGTGGTCTGCGTCAACGAACTCCCGGGTTATTGATCCGGAAATCCGCCGCAAATCCGGCGGTCTGTGCGCGGGGTCGCGATCGGGCTTGCCCGCGACTCGGACCATCCGCGCTATGCAAGCCCCGATTCGCTTGTCCGAGGAGGATTTGCCATGCGCCGTTTCGTGCTGGCCGCCAGTGCCCTGGCCGCAGTGCTCGCCCCGGGGTTCGCCCGCGCACAGGGCGCGGCGCAGACCCTGGTGGACCGCGCCACGCTCGCCGTGCAGGAGATGATGACGCAGACCGTGTCGCAGGACCCGCGCAACGCGCTGCAACGCGCCCGGGCGGTGATGATCTGCCCGCGGGTGTTCAAGGCCGGGTTCATCGTCGGCGGCTCGGGCGGCGACTGCGTGCTGCTGGCGCGGGCCGGCAACGGCACCTGGTCGTATCCGGCGTTCTACGGCCTGGGCAGCGGCAGCGTCGGCTTCCAGATCGGCATCCAGGACAGTGCGATCACGATGATGATCATGACCGGCCGCGGGCTGAATGCGGTGATGGACAGCCAGTTCAAGCTGGGCGGCGACATCTCGGTCGCGGTGGCGACGATCGGCGGCAGCGTGGGCGGCGCGACCACCGCGGCGGCGGGGCCGGACATCGTGGTGTACGCCGAATCGCGCGGGTTGTTCGGCGGCGTGTCGGTCGAGGGCAGCATCATGTCGCTGCGCAGCGACTGGGACACCGCGTATTACGGCCAGCCCTACTCGGCGCGGCAGATCGTGGAGCAGATGGTGGCGGCCAATCGGGGCGCGGACCCGCTGCGGGAGGTGCTGACGCGCTTTGGGACACCCAACACCGTGCAGGTTGGCGGACCGCCGCCGCCGATGGGGGGGCCGGGGCCGGTGCAGACCGGGCCGGGCTACGCGCCGGCCTATCCGCCGACCGATCAAGGGTATGGCGCGCAGCCGCAACAGGGCTATGGCGGCCAGCCGGTGCCGTTGCAGCCGAGCGCGCCGGTGCAGCAGCAGTCGCTGCCGCCGCCGTCGCGGTAACGGCGGGCACAAGAGACAGCACAAGAGACTCCCCCTCCCCTTGAGGGCTTGGGCCGCGAAGTGGACCAAGCCCACAAGGGGAGGGGGAGAGCTTTCTCCTCCACGGTGTCTCTAGCCCGCCAGCGCCACCACCGCGTCCAGCAGCACCTGCGCGCCGCGCGCGAGGTGCTCCGGCGTGGAGTATTCGCGCGGGTTGTGGGTGATCCCGCCGACGCTCGGCACGAACAGCATCGCGCTGGGGCAAAGCGGCGCGACCAGCACCGAATCATGCCCGGCCGCCGCGATCATGTCGCGCGTGGCAAGCTGCCGCGCGGCGGCTTTGTCGCGCAGCAAAGCCCCCAGCGTCGCATCGAACACGACCGGGCCGAACGTCGTGTAGGGATCGACATCCACCTGCACGCCCCGCCGCGCGGCGATCCCGGCGATCGCGGTGCGCAACGCGTGGTCCATGGCGACCGCCTGCGCCGCGTCCTCATGGCGCACGTCGCAATGCAGCCGGGTGACGTTGGCGACGTTGCCGCGCGCGTTGGGGTAGTTCGCGATCCAGGTGGCCGAGGCGCGGCCCAGCGGCTCGGCCACCAGCGCGAGGCGCTCGATCGCCAGGATGATCTCCGCCGTCGCGGCCAGGCTGTCGCGGCGGCGGTCCATCGTGGTGGGGCCGACATGGCTCGGCTCGCCGGTCACCGTGAGCTGGAAGTAGCGCGCGTGCATCGTGCCGGTGACGATGCCGATATCGGACCCCCGCGCTTCCATCACCGGCCCCTGCTCGATATGCGCCTCCAGCCAGCACGCCCAGCCGCGCGGCGACGGTGTGAGCGGCCCGGCCTGGCCGCTGTCGCGCAGCGCCTGCGCGACGCTGATGCCGGCATCGTCGGTGATCGCCAGGGCGTCTTCCAACAGCATGTCGCTGGCGAACACGCGGCTGCCCATCATGGCGGGACGGAAGCGGCTGCCTTCCTCGTTGGTCCAGTTCACCAGCTCGAGCGGCGCCCGGGTGCGGAGCCCGGCTTCCTCCAGCGCGCGGATGACTTCCAGGCCGGCGAGCACGCCGAACACGCCATCGAACCGTCCGCCGGTCGGCACGGTATCCAGATGGCTGCCGAAGGCGACCGCGCCGGCCGCCGGTTCGCTGCCCTCGCGGCGCAGGAACATGTTGCCGATCGCATCTTGCTCGAAATGCAGCTTCAGCGGGCGGCACCATTGCAGCAGCAGGCCGCGCGCCGCCGCGTCCTCGGGCGACAGCGCCAGCCGGCAACTGCCGCCTTCCGGTGTCGGGCCGATCGCGGCGATGGCCATGACCGATTGCCACAGGCGGTCGGCGTTGATGGTCGGGCTCATGAGCTGCCTCCTGCGGTCGGTCCAGGCGCCGCAGTGTAGCAGGTCGGGCGTCCGGGGCATCCGTCGCGGGCGGCGGTTTGCCGCCTGGCGACCCGATGCGGCACGTGACGGCGATGCAATCGGCGGGCTGGTCCACGCAGGTCTTGCCGCGATTGTCTGTCCAGGAAGTCGGGCCGCACCGTGCCGCAGGGCGAAACCGAAGACGCCGAGGGCAGGCAGCAGCATGGCCCAGGCGGGGGATCGGTCTGCGCGCGGTACACGTTGGCTGCGCCCCGCCCGCGTCCCGGTCTCCCCGGAGCGTCCGCCGGCTCCGGCGCGAAGGGCTGTCACGCCCCGGGATGGTGGTTTTCGCTGGTGGCCGGCGGCGCTCGATCGGCGTCGTGCCTAGAGCTGATCTCGCCCCTGCGGCAAGCTCGCGAGCAATCGCACCAGTTCGCTCTGCCGATTGACGTCGGTCTTTGCCATCAGCCCCGCGAGCTGTTTGCGGACGGTGTTGATGCTGCGGCCCCGTTCGGTGGCGATATCCCGCAGCTCCTTGCCGGCCAACAGATCGGCGGCGAGGGCGGCTTCGCTGCCGGTCAGTCCAAACAGCTCGATCATTTGCCGGCCCGGCAAGCTCGCTATTGCATCGGGGTCGGTGACGCAGACCAAGATCGCGGGCCGGCGGGGCAGCGACCAATGTACCTCGTGGCGGAACGGCAGTGCGAGCACGGCCAGCGCACTCCCGCCGCTGCGCTTCCGCAGGCGCACTGCGCCGGCCCGCGGCGGAACGCCGCCGGTGCCGGCCGCGCGGGCGAGGACCTCACGCAGCCGATTGGTCAATGCGTGCGCCGTGGCGTGCAGGATGCCGTTTGACGCGCCCAACCCGTCGGCAGCAGCCAGCATTGCGTCCCCGGCCGCATTGGCATGCAGCACGTGGCCATGCTGGTCGAGCAGCAGAACGGGATGTCGCAGCACATCAAGTGTCGCGAGGGCGGCGGAAGCCAGCATGTCGGCGTGACGCAGCCGCCGCCCCAGTTCGGACGCGGTTTGCAAATGCGGCATCAGAAGGCGGGCCAAGGCGATGTCGGCTGCGTCGAACGTGTCGCCTGATGGCGGCCGTATCAGGTTGACGGAGTGATGTACCCCGCTCTCGTCGCGAGCAATGGCCAGGCGAAGTCCCTCGTGCAGGTCACGAGGCCGCCAATACTCCTGATACATGTCGGTGCGGTGGAAGACCCGCTGGGGGACGATCTGCGCGCTCCGGATGATCTGACCCGCGTGCCACGACTGCCCCTGCGCCAGGAAGATGCTGCCACGATAATATTTGTCCAGAAACGTCCGATAGTCGTCGCGATCGACACCGACCGCGACGCCGTCAACTCTGCTCCGGTCGGCGTTACGCACGACGGATGCGGCGAATGACAAGCCGAACATGTTCCGCAGATGCGTGAGAACGTCGGTCCACTGATCCGGCGCCACCGCTGCCGCATAGATCGCAGCGATGATCCGAGTGATAGAGTCCTCAACAGAGTATGCCATGCCTGTCGCCACACTGTCGTATGTCCATGCCGCATCGTCCAAGGGGACTCAGGGTAGCCTACCACAAACGGCACAGATGGAATGTCGGTGCCTGTGCATCCTCAAGGCAATCGTATTTGGGGTCCTACGCTGCGACCGTCCTCGCGTCATGGTGCGTCCCCGGGTCAAGCGCCTGGTCAAGCGCCCGGGGGCAGGCTCCGGCGCACCATCCGAGACTTTCGGCGCCGACGCGATCACACCGGCGGCTCCTCCCAGGGCAGCACGACGACCTCGGGCCAGATCGCTTTTGCCCGTTGCGCCTTGCTGGCATGCGGCACCGCATTGTCGAGCATGCGGTTGGGCCGGATCACCATGGCGAACAGATCGTCGAGGCCAAACGGCGCCGCGATGTCGAGCCGGTCATCGTCCTCCAACCGCACGCCGATGGCATGCACGATCGAGGGGTAATAGCGCAACGATTCGTCGGCGCTGGAAAGGCGCGGGTAGGCGCAGCCGAAGCGGGTCTCGAACCACAGATGCACGCGGGCCTGGTTGCGCACTTCGACCGGCCCCACGCAGTCCCGGGTCGCCGCGGCGACCCGTTGGATGACCGCGTCCTCCGCCTCCCAGGACAGGTCGTCCGGGTCGAAATAGATCAGGTCGTAGTCCTTGATGCCGGTTCCGCGTGGGCGGTTTGTCAGCACGTTCCACACGGTCTGATACAAACAGCCGGCGACCAGCCGCCATTGCGGCAGGCGGAGCGATCGCAGGCGACCGAGCAAATCCATGAGGTCCGGATCGGCGCGAATGATCGCGTCGACGTCACCCAGGTGCTGACCTGCGTGGGCCTTCAGGGAGAAGGCCACGTCGGCGGCATCAGGCGCATGATGTCCCTGCGACGATCGAAACGGGCGTCCGACCAGTTGAACAGTTCGTCTTCCGCAACCGCGGTTTCGTATTCCGGGAGCCCGGTTTCGTCGGACTCGTCGGCGGAATCGTCACTGGTCGCGCGATCGGCTGTTGCATCGCCTGCCGCCTCGGCAGGGGCGTCGGCCGCGTCGGCAGGGGCGTCAGCCGCGTCGGCAGGGGCGTCGGCCGCGTCGGCAGGGGCGTCGGCCGGCGCGGCATCGGCAGTCTGCGCGGGTTCGCCGGAGACGTCCTGATCGCACACCTCTTCGATGGTCGCCTGCGTGAGTGCGTCGGCCGCTGTCGCCGCACCGGCGGCGTCGGCCAACCGGGCGCGCTCGATGATCTCGTTCGCGATCGTGTCAGGGGCGGTCCGGATCAGGCCGGGCAAGCCTGGCAGCCTGGCGTCGAACGCCTGGCACGCATCGACGAACGCGGCGATCGGCTGGAGCAGGGGATGAGCGGGGAATTTGCCGAGGATCCAGTCTTCCAGGGTCTTGCCCACCTTGGCGGCGCGCCGTTCTTCGTAGGCGCGCTGCGACGGCTTCATTTGCGCGATTCGCTCGGCGATCGCTCCGGACAAATCGGGCGCGGTGTGCAACACCCTGTACCGGGTCGGCGGGCACTGATCGACGTCGAACGTGGCGGGATAGTTTGGGTCCGGCACGAACACCGACGGCCCGTCGCCGGTCACCGCCGGCGTGATATCGACCAACGTGCCTTCCGGATCGACCCAGACGGCATGGAATTCCGCCGTCGGGACGACATCTGGCGATTCGCGGAGCCGCCAGCCGAACCTGATCGAGCCGCCATGGGTGCGGATCTTCTCGCGGACGCCGTCCGCCGGCCATCCGTAGAGGCCATCATCGTCGTCCCGCAGGGGCACACGCACCGGCGGCACCGGGCTCAGCTCCGCGGCGAACGCCTGGACTGCGGCAGTCTCGATCGATGGCACGATCTCGTGGGAAACCGTCATCCCGTCCACCTCGAGGCGCAGGCTGCTCAAACGTTGCTTGTGCCGGCACAAAAATCCGGTCATCCGCGCTCCTCAAGTCATCTGCGTCGCCATCGGGATCATCGGCCTGAGCGGCAGCGACTCGCGGTGCTTCGTTGGCGCCCGAGATCCCTTGTCAGCCTGCGGCGGCGGGTCCAATGGTGCAAGCCGGATATGTGAGGATTGCGATGCCAACTCCGGCCGATACGGTGATCGACGCCGCCCGCGGCTTCCTGGGCGAGCGGATCACCACCAACGCCACGCTGCGCGACCACCATTCGCACGGCCAGGACACCCAGCCGCCGGTGCTGCCGGACGCGGTGGCGTTCGTGGAAACCTCCGACGAGGTGGCGCGCCTGCTGGCGCTATGCCATGCCGCGCATGTGCCGGTGGTGGCCTGGGGCGCCGGCACGTCGCTGGAGGGCCACGTGACGCCGGTGCGCGGCGGCATCACGCTCGACCTGTCGCGCATGACTCGCATCATCGATGTCAGCCAGCCGGACATGGATTGCCGCATCGAGGCTGGCGTCACCCGCGACCAGTTGAATACGCATCTGCGCGACCTGGGGCTGTTCTTCCCGGTCGATCCCGGCACCTCGCTGTGCACCATCGGCGGCATGTGCGCGACCCGCGCCTCCGGCACCAACGCGGTGCGCTACGGCACGATGCGCGAGAACGTGCTTGGGCTGACGGTGGCGGTGGCCGACGGCCGGCTGATCCGCACCGGCGGGCGGGTGCGCAAGTCCTCCACCGGCTACGACCTGACGCGGCTGTTCATCGGGTCGGAGGGGACGCTCGGGGTCATCACGGAAATCCAGTTGCGGCTGCACGGAATTCCCGAGGCGATGTCGTCGGCGACCTGCCAGTTTCCGACCTTGCGCGACGCGGTGGAGACGGTGATCGCCATCCTGCAGCATGGTATTCCGGTGGCGCGGATGGAGTTGCTGGACGAGGTCCAGGTGGGCGCCTGCATCGCCTATTCGAAGCTGGAGGGTTTGGAATCGTTGCCCAGCCTGTTCTTCGAATTCCACGGCACCCAGGCGGCGGTGGCGGAACAGGCGCAGTTAGCGGAGGAGATCGCGTCGGGTTTCGATGGGCGCGGCTTCCGCTGGGCGACCGATGCGGCGGAGCGCAACAAGCTGTGGCAGGCGCGGCACGACGCGCTATGGGCGTGCCTGGCGCTGAAGCCGGGGCACAAGGGCATCGCGACCGATGCGATCGTGCCGATCTCGCGACTGGATGAGGCGATCCTCGGCGCCAAGGAGGACATCGCGGCGTCCGGGCTGACGGCGCCGATCGTCGGCCATGTCGGCGATGGCAATTTCCACACGGTGATCCTGGTGCCGCCGGAACCGGACGGGTTGGCGCGCGCCTGGGAGCTGGACAAGAAGATCGTCGCGCGGGCGCTGGCGCTGGGCGGGTCGTGCAGCGGCGAGCACGGGGTGGGGATCGGCAAGCGCGAGTTCCTCGAACAGGAGCATGGGGTGGAGGCGCTCGCGGTGATGCGATCGGTGAAGCAGGCGTTGGACCCGCGGGGGATTTTGAATCCGGGGAAGATCTTCCTGAATTGAACGTCTATGCATATGTTCACAATGACCCGCTGAACGGGACGGATCCAAGCGGCAACTGTCCATTTGATCGGCGCCGGCCGGGATCACGCAAGGCGAGCTGGGCGGAGCAGAAGGTGCTCGACTGATTGCAAGGGTGAATATGCCGCCGAGGTCAGTCTACGCGGCCGGAGAACCGGTGGCGTGGCAAGGTTAAGGCTGGATCGCGATCAGCGTGATTGATCCGCAATACCTGACGATCTCCAGCAGCGCTTGCAAGGGGACTGCGATGCACCCGTCGGTAACCAACATACCTGGCCGCGCAACGTGCAGGAATATTGCACTACCGTCGCCCGGAACCGCCGGTGAGTCATTGTAGCCGATCACCACGATGAGGTCGTACAGCGCGTCATCGCGCCACAGGTCCTCGTGCTGCCCGGCCCGTGGCAGTGTGATCTGCTGGTTATAGCTGGGGTCGCCCGGATCCGTGCACCAACCGTCCTGAGGCACGATGGGTCTGACCGGCAGACCGCTTTGCACCCGGGCGATCCGATCCGGACGGAACAATACGCGCCGCAACGGGAAGCGCCCTGCCGGGGTGGCTCCATCGCCCTCCCGCTTGTGGGAGCTGATGCCGCCGCGTCCTATCACGCAAGGCAGCCGCGACTCGCCATAGGTCAGGACGCGATTCGGCAGGACTGTCAGGAGAGGAACTGGCGAGGCGACGCGCGCCGGCGCCATGCTCGCCGCCGCGGCTTGCAGAAACTCGCGGCGCGTTGACGCCGCTAGCATCGGCGGTGGGTGGCGACCGCCCCCGTCGCCAGGTTTTCCGACGTCCATGAATCGTGCGTCACCACGTATCGGATCCTTTGTCCTGTCTCGGGCGTTGGCGTGTTCTCGTCACGCTCGACCGTTGTGAAGATGACATTGCCTTCGACTGCATCGACGCGCTCGACAGCGATATTTGGCCGACCGCGCCCGTAGCGCCACTCGAAGCGGATATGTCCGTCCACAACGGCAACAAGACCAACGTGCGTACTGGAACAAGCAACTCCGTCGGGATAGCGCCAGGTGCCAGCGAAATTCGTTGTCGGATCGTCCGGCATCGGCGAAGGCCGCGCCGCGGCCACTGATGCTTGGGCGTTCTGCGGTGGCTGGGCGGGCGGCGTGGGCGATACTGGCGCAGGCGGCGACGAAGGCGGCGTCGCCACGGTTGGCGCGATACCGGCAAAGTAGAAGTCGCCGTCAATCGGTGAGTTGGACACCCAGGGTTGTTGCCGGCCATTGGTCGTCCGCATCACCGACACGCCAACGCGATTGAAGGTACGAAATATGTCGAGGCCTGGCTGCGCCATGGCCTCGGCCAGCGCTGCCGTGTATGGGCTGTTCTGACCGGTGCCATCGAGCGCAACATTGCCAGGCTGCGTCGCATAGGAAATCAGCGTGCCCTCGGGCGCTTGCATCTGTGCCAGGCCGCGTTCGACGCCGCGTAACCGCGTGCTTCTGAAGGGATTCGATCGACAAGCATCCAGGATGACGATCTTGAGCCGCGCTCCGGCAAGTGTCAGTTGGTGCAGGATCAGCTCGGCGCTCACCATCTGGAAGTCGAGATCCTGCTGATCGCCGAGATTGGCATCAACCGGAACGAGCCAGTTCGTGTCGTCGATCTGCATGCCATGTCCGGAATAATAGAGCAGTGCCACATCGGCGCCGCGTATCGCCTGGCCGAACAGCCGCACCGCCTGGTCGAACTGAGGTTTGTCCAGATCCAGTTGGGCACCATCGCCAACGAGCGTAAAACCCAAACGCTGCAAGGTGAGCGCAACGAGCCGGGCGTCGTTGCCGGGGTTGGTCAACGGACTGACATAGCGATAGGCGGAATTGCCAATGACCAGCGCGACCCGCGTGGCGGGCAGTGCAGGTTGCGCACACGCTGGACGAGTGTGGGCAAGCGCACACGCAAGGATCGTGCAGCATGCAACAAGCAACCAGCAAAAGATTCGGGCCATAGCGCCGGCCTCCTCTTGCGGGGACGCTAACCCAATCGTCCGGGAGTGCAACCGCTTGCCGGCACTGCCTTGGGTGTATTGGACCCGCGGAGAAAGTTACGCCGGTTACCGAGGCGAACGGCACCAGGACGATGGTGTCGAGCGGCGGCCGCCGCTTATCGCATCCTGCCGGATGGTCCGCGCGGAGGCCAGCGCTGGTAGATACATCCCCCGATGATCGCCGCGATCGGACGGCTGTGAGTGGCCACATCGAGGGGGATTGCCGCGTCGCTTCGCGCCTCGCGATGACAGGTGGATCGGCCTATCGCTGTGCACCATCGGGCGCCCACCCGGTCATCACCGCCATGCGTAGCGTGGCGGTGATGCGGCCGTCCTCGACCGGCAGCACCGTCAACGCGGCGGGGAATAGCGCCCGCGGCGGGATGCGGCGGTCGCGCAGCCGCACCGCGTTCGCCTCGCCGGCGGCGCGCAGGTCGTCGAGCAAGGCCAGCGGGTCGGCGTAGCGCAGGCGGATCACCTCGACGTCGGCGACCGGCAGCGCGTAGCCGGCGCGTTGCAGCAGCCCGGCGCAATCCCGCAGATCGGGGAACGGCGACACCCGTGGCGCGGCGCCGCCGGTCAGCGCCGCCTCCGCCTCGGTCAGCGCGCGGCGCAGTTCGTCCAGGGTGCCGAGCGCCGGCAGGCTCGCCAGCAACAGCCCGTTCGGCCGCAACGTGTGGCGCAACTGGATCAGCGCGCCCGGCAGGTCGTTCACCCAATGCAGCGACAGGTTCGCGACGACCAGGTCGAATTTGCCCGCCGCGAACGGCAGGAACTCCTCGTCCGCCGCGACGCACAGCCCGCCATTCCGTGCCGCCATCGCGGGCGACAGGTCGCAGCTCACCACGTCGATGCCGCGGGCGCGCAGCAGAGGAGCCACCACGCCGCGGCCGCCCACGTCCAGGGCGCGCGAGAAGCGCATGGTCGTGTCGTCCAGCCGGTCCAGCAGACGCTCCGCCGCGTCGCGCAGCACGTCGGCGACGCGACCCACGGTCGGCGCCGCGCGATCGCGCTGGCGGCGCACCGCGGCACGGTCGAATACCTCCATGGCATCCATGCGCCTGATGTGCCCCCGCATCCGTGCGTTGCCAAGCGGCACACCGGTGCCTAGGCTCGCGGCAACCCCGAAGCGGCAACAACCATGCAACGCATCAACGCAAAGACCCTGCACGCCTGGCTGACCGACGGGCAGGAACTCGCCCTGCTCGATGCGCGCGAGGACGGCGAGTTCGGTTCTTCCCACCTGTTCTGGGCGGTGCCCTGCGGCTTGGCGAAGAAGGAAATCCGCGCCCGCGCGCTGCTGCCGCGGCTGGGCACGCGCATCTGCTGCGTCGATGACGGGCGCGGGCTGGCGGAAACGCTGGCCGGCTGGCTGGAGGGCATCGGCGGCACCGACGTGGCGGTGCTGGATGGCGGCACCAAGGCCTGGGCGGCGGCGGGCTACGCGTTGTTCTCCGGCGTCAACGTCCCGTCGAAGGCGTTCGGCGAGTGGGTGGAACACCATTACGGCACGGAAAGCGTCGATCCGCCGGAGCTGAAGCAGTGGATCGAGTCCGGCCGCAAGATGGTGGTGCTGGACAGCCGCACGCACGAGGAGTTCGTGCGCATGTCGATCCCCACCGGGATCAGCGTGCCGGGCGGCGAACTGGCGTATCGGATCGGCGACATGGTGCCCGATCCGCAGACGCTGGTGGTGGTGAACTGCGCCGGCCGCACGCGCAGCATCCTGGGTGCCGAAAGCCTGCGCCGCGCCGGCATTCCCAACAAGGTGGTGGCGCTGCGCAACGGCACGATGGGTTGGGAACTCGCCGGCTTCCGCTGCGACCGCGGCCGCACCGAACGCTTCGATCCCGGCACGCCGAAGACCCTGTCGCTGGCGTTGGAACGCGCCAAGCGCTTCGCGGAGCAATCCGGGGTCGGCGTGATCGGCCCGCTCGATCTGGATCGGTTCGAGGAGGACCCCGACCGCACGCTGTACGTGCTGGACGTGCGCGATCCGGCGGAGTTCCGCGCCGGGCACCGGCCCGGCACCCGCAACGCGCCTGGCGGGCAGTTGGTGCAGGGCACCGACAACTGGGTGGGCGTGCGCAATGCGCGGATCGTGCTGGTGGACGATACCGGCGTGCGCGCCCGGATGAGCGCCGCCTGGCTGCGCCAGATGGGCCATCGCGACGTCTTCGTCGTGGAGGGCGCGCTGGAAGCTGCGGCGTCCAGCGGACGCGCGCTGGCACCGGCGCCGGAGTTGGCGCTGCCGGTCTCGGGTATCGACGTAACCCGGCTGGTGGCGCTGTTCGACCGTGGCGAGGGGACCGTGGTCATCGACCTCGCCCGCAGCATCGATTTCCGTGACGGCCACATCCCGGGCGCGCTGTGGGGCGTGCGCTCGCGGCTGGAGGGACTGGGGCAAGCGCTCGCGGGTGCGAGCTACGTGGTGCTGACCTCGCCCGACGGGGTGCTGGCGCGGCTGGCCGTGGACGAGGTGAAGGCGCTGACCGACGCCGAGGTGCTGGTGCTGGAAGGCGGCACCGAGGCGTGGCACGCGTTCGGCCGCCCGCTGGTGAAGGACCGCACCAATCCGCCCGACGAGGCGTGCATCGACGCTTATCTGCGCCCGTACGATCGCAATTCCGGCGTGGAGGAAGCGATGAACGGCTACCTGACGTGGGAGATCGAACTGGTGCACCAGATCGAGCGGGATGACACGGTGGTGTTCGGGGCCGGCACATCAGCGTAACAAATGCGTTGGCGTGGCATGTTGTCGTTGCGCGGCGCTACGCACTGGCAAGAAACACACTCCCCTCCCCTTGTGGTAGTGGGGAGGGGTTCGGTACAGCAGGATTCCAGCGTCCGGGACATGCGCAGCAGGTAGCGGCCGCTTGCGCTATCCGCGTGTTGTCAGGCGATGGACGACTCGTTCAGGCCGTAGGTGCCAATCATCTTCAATAGCTCTCCGCTGCGCTTGAGCTCAGCGATCTGGCCGTCGAGGGCTGCCTTCAGGGTCGTATCCTCCTTCCTTACCGCGAACGCGACGTTCTCCTGGCCAATTGCTGGTCCGGGCACGACAGCCAGATCGGGGTGTTGCTGCTGCGCCGTACGGAACGCGTCGTACTGGGTCAGCCATGCGTCGGCTTGGCCGGTCAGCAGTTGCGCGATGCTGTCGCTGCCGTCCTTCATCATCAGGTGGTCCGTCTTGTCCAGCATCGCCATGAAGCGCGGCGCGCTCGAACCCAGCGTCGCCGAGATGCGCATCCCCGGCTTGTTGAGATCCTGCCAGGACTGGTAGTTTTTTACCTTGCTCTCGGGGACCACCAGGCACCAGTTGGACTTCAGAATGGGATCGGTGAACAGTACTGCCTTCATACGCTCTTCGGTGATGATGAAGGGCATCGTCATGTCGTAGTGGTCGGCTTGAAGCCCAGCGACCATGGTGGCCCAGGTAGTCTCGACGAACTCCGCCTTGACCCCAAGATTCCTGGCCAGGGCGTCTCCTATCGACACCGTAATACCGGTGACCTGGCGCGTCTTCGGGTCCAGGAACATGTATGGCACCCAGACGCCCCAACCGATGCGTAGCGACCCGCTCTTCTTGACGGCATCGAGGCCGGACATCGTTTGGGCGAAGGAAGTGGCGGATCCAAGCGCATATTGGAAAACGCCAATGGCCCCGAGAATCGCGAACGACCGGCGTTTCAGGAAGGTCTCGTTCATGGTTTTCTCCTGTTCGATGTGATGGTGGGTTTCAAACGGCTGACCTGCCGAATGTCATGTCTACGGCAGCGACGAATTTCCCGGGGTGCTCCAGTGCGACGCTGTGTGCGCAACGATCGAGGATCAGCACGTCCGACCCGGCCACCAGGCCAGACATCGGCAGCGACGTGTCCAGGTACGAGAAGCTCGCATCCTGCTTGCCGTGCAGAAAAGTCACCGGACAACTGATGGCGCGCAGTTGGTCGTCGGTCACCGACATGCCCTCGACCAGCGTCTGCTTGTCTGCGCCGAACATGCCGTCGAAGTTTTCCCGCGCGCCGGGGCGACCGAGCACGTACATACGGCGTTCGATCTCCGCGTCGTCCACCAGCGAGGAATCGACAACCGTGCGGGCGACGCCCTTGCGCAAGGTCGCCGCGTCATCCGGAAACTTCCAGCCGGGGCCGCCGGAGTTCGGTAGCGAGATACGTCCGCCGGTGCCGGTCACGACGACGCCGGCAACATCCCGGCTCGCCGCCGCGGCGCGAAGCACAATCGGGCCGGCAAACGAATGTCCAGCCAGGCCGACCTTGGCGCCCCCGAACCGGGCAATCATCGCTTCGATCTGACGCTGCCACAGCGCCATATCGAACAGCGGCGGTTCGGGCTTCCATCCTGACAGACCGAAACCCACCAGATCTGCGGCGAGGACACGGTAGTGGCGGGCTAACGGCTGCATCACCGCCTTCCAGTTCGACAAGGTCTGGCAGCCGGCGCCCGAGCCGTGCGCGAGAATCAGCGGCTGGCCGGTGCCGCCTTCCCAGGCATGGATCGCAATCCCTTCGAAATCGAAGTCGATCTCCCGGTAGCCGGGCACATGGAAAGACGTGGGCTTTGTCACCTGGCATTACTCCCGTAAAGCCGGCACGGCTGAATCCTGGTCCCGGCGTGTCGCGTCATGCTGACCGGAGCCTGCCGCCAGCCGCTTGACCCGACGGGCGGCATGACAGAACGGTCCGGTATCAGATCAATCAGACAGATTGTTGGCATCATCCCAGCGCCTCGGGCGACGAGGCTCCGGCTCCTATGACGCGCTGCAGGAACTCGCGCGTGCGGTTATGGGTCGGGTGTCGAAAGATCTGGTCCGGCGGTCCATGCTCCAGCACGCGACCGCTTTCGAGAAAGACCACATCGCTCGCCACATGGCGCGCGAATCCCATTTCGTGCGTGACGATCATCATCGTCAGGCCATCATCGACCAGACGGCGGATTGCCAGCAGGACTTCGCCGACCAGTTCCGGATCGAGCGACGACGTGGGTTCGTCGAACAATACCACCTTTGGCGCCATGGCCAGCGAGCGCGCGATGGCTACGCGCTGTTGCTGACCGCCCGACAGTTGCGACGGATAAGACTGGGCCTTGGCTGCCAGCCCGACTCGCGCGAGTTGCTCCTGCGCTATGCCCTCCGCCTCCTTGGCGCCCAGCTTGCGAACCTCGCGCGGGCCCAGCATGACATTCTCCAGCGCCGTCATGTGCGGGAACAGATTGAAGCGCTGGAATACCATGCCCATCGCCGCACGCCGTTGCCGGAGTTCCTTGGCGGGCAGTCGCGCGAACGACCCGTCCGGCGCATGCCGGCCCATGGCCGCACCGGCAACGAAGATCCGCCCGCGATCGGCTTGCTCCAACCCGTTGGCACAACGCAGCAGCGTCGTCTTGCCGGATCCCGAGGCGCCGATCAGCACCGTGGTCCGGCCGGGCAGGACATCGAGGCTAACGCCCTTGAGCACGGCGGTCGCTCCGAACGTCTTTTCGACATTCTCGAAGCGAATCATCGGCTGGGGCGAGGCATGGGTCATGCCGGGACGGCGAAGCGCCCGGAGACCAGCCGGGCCAGGGACGACAGCACGCTGCAGAGCACAAAGTACTCGATGCCCAGGAAAGTGAACGTCTCGATCGGCCGGAACGCTGATGAGGACAGTTCCTGCGCTGTGTAGGTGAGATCCGCGACGCCGATGACCGAGGCCAGCGACGAGAACTTAAGCAGCGTAATGAACTCGTTGACGAACGGCGCCACCATCAGCCGCAATGCCTGCGGCAGCACCACGAAGCGCATCGTCTGGAGGTCGGACAGGCCAATTGTGTGGGCCGCCTCGATTTGTCCGCGGTCGATGCCTTGGATGCCGCCCCTGACGATTTCGGCAAGGTACGCTCCGCCGGTCAGCGACAGTGCAATGACAGCGGCCATCACCGGCGTGACGCTGAAGCCGAGGAAGATGGGCAGGCAGTAGTACACCCAGATGAGTTGAACCAGCGTCGGTGTATTGCGCAGGACGCCGATGACGGCGAAGGCGGGAAGGCGGAACAAACTGTGCCTGGACACGCGTCCGACCCCGACGACCACGCCGATCAGCGACGCGAACAGCAGGGCCAGCGACGTGACTTCCAATGTTATGACCAGTCCGGACAGCAGGAAGCGCCAGTTTGTCCAGACGACGGAGAAGTCAAACTGGTAGTGCATGCGCTTTCTCAGGCGAGGCATGCTTCGCCTTGTCGCACGCATACGCCGCCAAGGCCTGCAGCAACGCAGTGGCCGACTGCTGGGTGGCAACGAAGCCATCGGTCTTGCGGAACGTCTTGATGTCCATGAACAGGCGCTTGTTGACCTCCAGGAACACGCTGTCGATGCCGGCGTTGGGAGCCGAATGGCGTTTGATGAGATAGCCCCCGTAGTACGGAAAATTGACGCTGACCGTGTGGCCGAGCTTCTCTAAGGTTCCGGCCACGAAGTCGGTGGTCTCCTTCGACGCTGTCGTCCCGTGTATGTCGCCGACATTGAAGTCGGCTCTTGCCTGGCCGGGATCGGCATGCGTCGGGGCGCCGACGGCCGACATGCAGTGGCAACTGAGCTGCACTGCGTAACCGTGCCGCTTGTGTGCCGCTGTCAGGATGCGCGACAGCTCCTGGTGATACGGCTCGTGGAAGTTCGCGAGCCGCTCCTGCACCTCGGTTACGGTGAGCTTGCGCTCCTGGAATGGTTCCCCGTAGCGCGAGAGACGTTTCAGCAGGCCGAGCCCGCGTTCGGTGAAGTCGCTTTTCTCGATCGGCCCGGGCCAGTCGCCGTCGATCAGACTCGGATCGATATCGCGATCGCTGCGGTTGGTATCGACATACATATTTGGAAAGCAAGCGTACAGCAGGGTGCCACCAAGGTCAGGCGCGGCGGCAAACAGCTCGTCGACGTACATCGAGACGTTGTCGTGCACCGTGGTCAGCGCGACCGGGGACCGGAAGTCGTGCGGATACTCACGTCCACTGCGGGAGACGTCGACGACGAGCGGCGCGGGTTCAGCCCGGGGATCGTCGCGCCAGAAAACACCGCGGCGGACTTCGGAAGGGGTCGTCATAATCAGTCCTCTCGTTAGCAATGATGTTTGCACGGGAAGCGGCGCAAAAGTCATGCGGGCGCCTGTGTATGGGACCGCGTCGCACGTGTTCAGCCCTGCGGGGTGACGTTGGCCTTCAGCGGCTCGCGATCGAGCGGCCGGAAGCCCACCGCTCCGCGCTTGACGATCCGGCCGCCCTTGATTACCGCATGCAGCAGGTCCGTACGCGCCAGCACGGAAATGTCCGCGATGGGGTCGGCATCCCAGATGATGACGTCCGCCAGCCGGCCCGCTTCGATGGTGCCGAGCTGGCCGTCGAGGCCCACCACCCTGGCATTGTCGCGGGTGAAAGCGACGATCGCCTCCATCGGTGTCATGCCGATATGTTTGACCATAAGCTCGGCTTCCATGCCGTGGTAGCGGCCTTGCTCATAGCAAGCGGTGTTGCCGGAGTCGGTGCCCATCAGCAGTTGGATGCCGCGCTCACGCGCCTTGCGGATCACGCCGTATGCGATGTCAAGTTGCTCCGCGACGCGGCGGCGCGTCACCGGGCCGACACCGGGGATGTTTTCGGTGCTCGCAATGATGTGGCACTGCGTGAACACCGGCATGATGGGGACGCCCGCTTCGGCGACGGCATCCAGGTCTTCGTCGCTTGCCAGGTCGGCATGGAAGATCCAGTCGACCCCCGCACGCGCTGCGGCACGCGTGCTGCCGGAGCCGCGCGAGTGGATGCTGACGGTGACGCCGAGCCGGTGGGCTTCGTCGACGATCTCACGCAAGTCCGCTTCGTTGATGGTCTGCTTGTCGCCCCAATAAGAATCGGCGACCTTGATCATGTTGACGCCGCGCTTGGCCTGCAGCCGGACGGCCCGCAGGTAGTCGTCCCGGCTATCGCAGGTGACGCTGATGCCCTCGGCGACCTGGCGACCGGTCGCCGGATGCGTGCTGTCGAAGATGTTGCCGATCGGGCCGAGCGGAATGCCGGCGCAATAGATGCGGGGCCCTTCCAGTAGCCCGGCGTCGACGGCGTCACGGATCGTCACGTCGACGTACCATTTGCCGCCGGGGACCGAGATGCTGGTGACGCCTGCATTGAGCACCAGGCCCACAGCGCGTGCGGTCCACAGCGTCGCGTACTCCTGACTGTCGGAGTAGCGCATGCCGGGCAGGGCACCCTGGCTGGACGAGATATGGCAGTGCCCGTCGATCAGCCCGGGCATCACGTAGCGTCCCGCGGCATCAACGATCTCGACGGCACCAGAACCATCGAGCCGGTTCGATCGTGCCGCGGCGTCGCTGCCGACGGCTGCGATGCGTTCGCCACCGATCAGGATACCCGGGTTGGGGACTGGAACGCCGCCATTGCCGTCGATCAGGGTCCCGTTCTTGATCAGGATGTGCTGCTTCATCGTGTGGTTCCCCAATGGTGCCCGTGCGTCGTCCCCACTTGACCGCCGACGGCGGCTTGCACGTCGGCCGCGTGGGTCGGGACGCCTTGCTTCCCGCCGCGACGCCCGAGCAGACAGGCCTCTGCCGTCTTATTGTGGGGCATTGTTCCTGACATTTTTTCGATAAGTCAACCGATATTCCAAACTAAAGGCATTTTGCGAGAGCTGGGGGTTGGGCTATCGTCGCCAGCGACGAAGTGGGGATCGGCCCGGAAAATCAGTGATCCTTCGATCTACGATCGGCGCTTCGGGAGGGTGTCGCGGCCGGATCGGTCTGCGCCAATGTGTCGGTATGTGCTACTGTGGCGTGCAGATTATCGAAAATCCGGGGCAGAGTTCAGGGAAGGCAGGCCCATGACGGAACGCGAAGAGGATCCATCTGAATTCGGGACAGAGAGAGAACGCGGCGGGAAGGGCCCACCGCCGCCGCCGGCAACACTGGCGGCCAAGGTTTACGAGCAAGTGCGCGACGACATCATCCTGGGCCGCCTGGCACCGGACAGGAAACTCACGCTCGACGTCCTGACGGAGCGTTATGCGGTCGGGATGACCCCGCTGCGCGAGGCGCTATACCGGCTCTCGGCGTCCAAGCTCGTCACGTTGGAAGACCGCCGCGGCTTCCGCGTGGCCACCGTATCGCCGACGCACCTGGCCGAGGTGATCGAGTTGCGCGAGGCCGTCGAGACAATGCTGCTGGGTAACGCCTTCAAGCATGCCGATGTGCAGTGGGAGGCACAGATCGTCGGCGCTTTCCATCGCCTGCAGCGTACCGCCGAGTACAAGTTCAATCCCGGCCCATACACCAGCGATTGGGAATCGGCGCATCGCGGGTTCCACTTCGCCCTATTGTCGGCGGCCCGGCTCCCCATGCTGCGGGAGTTCCACCTATCGCTGTGGGACCACGTGGCCCGCTATCGTAACCTGGCTTACGCCGGCAAGGCGATGTCGCCATCTGTCTTCGAGGGGCACCAGCAACTCATGGAGGCCGTACTGGCCCGTGACGAGGAACTGGCGAGCGTGCTGCTGCGCCGGCACATCAGGTTCGCGACATCGCACATCAAGGAAGGGTTGTTCCCGCAAGCGGGCCGCGGCCTGCCAGGCACGGAGGCGCTCGACAGTGCGCCGCGCGGCGTGCCTGTCGCGGGCGCGCCGTCGGGGATCGCCGTCCCGCTCGACGGTATGACGCTGGTGGGAATGTCGGATCAGGCGCCTGGCACCGGCTGAAAGCGCTTGTCCATTATTCAGCCGGCAGGGCCGCACGCAATGCGCGGGCGATTGCCGGTGCGCAGGTCAGCGCCCGGTCAGGATTCGCTCGACCAACTGCTTCACGGTCGGAATGAACCCATTCGAGTAGAACGGGTCCTTCGCGAACCGGAACGCGTTATGTCCGCTGAACATCAGGTTGTCGTCCAGCGTTCCCGGCTGGTCCGCGTCGTGCGCGATGTTCTGCAACGTCTTCTGGATGCAGAAGCTGCGCGGGTCGGGCCGTTTGCCGGTGGAATGGTCGGCCTCGTGCTGCGACCAGTTGGAGAACCGGCACTGCGACAGGCAGCCCATGCACCCCACCTGGTCGGTCAGGATCTCCTTCGCCTTCTCTGGCGTGGCGAAGATCAGCGTGGAGTCCGGCGTGCGCAGCGCCTCGGTGAAGCCCAGCGCCTCCCATGACCGGGCGCGCTCCCAATCGGCCGGCGTCAGGTAGACCGGGCGCTTGCGCGGCCCGACGCCATACTCCGCGACATGCTCGCCGATCGGCTCGGCGGTATAGGCCACCTGCCGCTCGCTGCGTTCGCGCAGTTCCTGGATGAAGCCGTTGTTCACCGCGCTGGAATAGAAGCCGGTCGGGCTGAACCGGTTGAGGAAGACATCCCCCTCCTTCAGCGTGCGCAGCCGTTCCTTCCAGGCGTCGCCGATCGGGCTTTCCTTGGTCAGCAGCGGACGCGTGCCGAACTGGAAGGCGATCGGTCCCAGCTCGGGGTTGTCGATCCAGTGCTCCCACTCCTCCAGCCACCACACGCCGCCGGCCATGATGATCGGCGTGTCGTGCAGGCCGAACTCGCGCAGCAGCTTGCGCAGCGCCAGCACCCGCGGATACGGGTCTTCCGGCCGGTTGGGGTCCTCGCTGTTGGACAGGCCATTATGGCCGCCGGCCAGCCAGGGGTCCTCGTAGACAACGCCGCCGAGCAAAGCCGCCGCCTTCGAGTAGGCGCGCTTCCACAGCGCGTTGAACGCCCGCGCCGAGGACACGATCGGGTAGTAGTAGATGTTGAACCGCGCCGCGATGTCGGACAGCCGGTACGGCATGCCGGCGCCGCAGGTAACGCCGCTGATGATGCCCTTCGCCTGTTCCAGCACCTCGGTGATGATGCGTTCGGCGGCACCCATTTCCCACAGGATGTTGGCGTGGATGCGCCCCTTGCCGGAAGCCAGGTCGTAGGCCCGCCGCGCCTGGGTCAGCGCGCCCTTGATGGCGTAGGCGACCAGTTCCTCGTGCCGCTCCCGCCGGGTGCGGCCGTGATAGAGCTGCGGGATGCGCCGGCCCTGTTCGTCGAAGCTGTCGGCGTTCACCGCGCTGAAGGTGCCGACGCCGCCGGTCGCGGCCCAGTTGCCGGACGAGATGCCATTGGAGATCGACACGCCCTTGCCGCCTTCCACCAGCGGCAGGACCTCGATCCCTCCCATGCGAATCGCATTGATCGCTCTCATGGCATCCCGCCTTTCGCCAAGCAGCAATGGCGCCTCGTGGGGCGACCCGTGCGCCCCCCTGTCACATAACGGTTACGCGGCGCCCGCCGCCGGATGCAAGATGCAACCATGCGAAAACAGGCGCCGCGCCCGGTTTTTGCGGCTACTCGCCGATGACGGGTTGCTCGGAGTCCTGCGGCATCGGGCTTGGCTCGTAACGCTCCCGCGGCGGGCCGCGATCGCCGCGGTCGCCACGATCTCCGCGGTTACCGCGATCGCCGCGCTCGCCCCGGTCGCGGTCGCCGCCGTGGTCACGGTCGCCGCGGCCCGGCTTGGCGCCCACTTGCTCGGTGATGTCGGCACCGGTGGCCTGGTCCACCACCCGCATCGACAGCTTCACCTTGCCGCGCTCGTCGAAGCCCAGCACCTTCACCTTCACCGCGTCGCCGACATTCACCACGTCGGTGGTCTTGCCGACGCGGCCCTGCTGCAACTCGCTGATATGCACCAGCCCGTCGCGCGACCCGAGGAAGTTCACGAACGCGCCGAAATCGGCGGTCTTCACCACCTTGCCGGTGTAGATCACGCCGATCTCCGGCTCCGCGACGATGCCGCGGATCCAGTCGATCGCCTGCTGCGCCTGAGCGATATCGGTCGCGGCGATCTTGATCGTGCCGTCGTCCTCGATGTCGATCTTGCACTTGGTTTGCTCGACGATCTCGCGGATCACCTTGCCGCCGGTGCCGATCACCTCGCGGATCTTCTCCTTCGGCACGTTGATGATGGTGATGCGCGGCGCGGTCATGGCGACCTCGTCGCGATGGCCGGTGATCGCCTTGGACATCTCGCCCAGGATGTGCAGCCGGCCGTCGCGCGCCTGCGCCAGGGCGATGCGCATGATATCCGGCGTGATCGAGGTGATCTTGATGTCCATCTGGAGAGAGGTGATGCCCGCCTCGGTGCCGGCCACCTTGAAGTCCATGTCGCCCAGATGGTCCTCGTCGCCGAGGATGTCGGACAGCACGGCGTAGCCGCGATCCTCCTTGATCAGCCCCATGGCGATGCCCGCCACCGGCCGCTTCAACGGCACGCCGGCATCCATCAGCGCCAGCGACGAGCCGCACACGGTCGCCATGGAGGACGAGCCGTTGGATTCGGTGATCTCGGAGACCACCCGCAGCGTGTAGGGGAACTTCTCCTTCTCCGGCAGCAGCGGATGGATCGCCCGCCAGGCCAGCTTGCCGTGGCCGATCTCGCGCCGCCCCGGGCTGCCCATGCGGCCCGCCTCGCCCACCGAGTAGGGCGGGAAATTGTAGTGCAGCATGAAGTGCTCGCGGTATTCGCCGGCCAGCGCGTCGATGATCTGTTCGTCCTGCCCGGTGCCGAGCGTGGCAACGCAGAACGCCTGGGTCTCGCCGCGGGTGAACAAGGCGGAGCCATGCGCGCGGGGGAGAATACCGACTTCGGCGACGATCGGCCGCACCGTCCTGGTGTCGCGGCCGTCGATCCGCATGCCGGTGTCCAGGATGGCGTTGCGGACGATGTCCGCTTCCAGGTCGTGGAACGCGTGGCGGGCCTTCTCGGCGTCCACGCCCTCACCGGCCAGCGCCTCGGCCATCTGCCGGCGCACGGCGTCGACCTTGTCGTGCCGCAGGCCCTTGTCGGGCTCGCGATAGGCGTCCGCCAGGCCGGCACGGGCCAGCGCATCCACCCTTGCCTTCAGCGCCAGTTCCTCGGCTGAGGGTTCCGGCAGCGGCCAGGGCTCCTTGGCGGCGCGTTCGGCGAGTTCGATGATCGCCTGGATCACCGGCTGGAAGCTCTCATGGCCGAAGCTGACGGCGCCGAGCATGACGTCCTCGGACAGCTCCTGCGCTTCGGATTCCACCATCAGCACGCCTTCGGTGGTGCCGGCCATCACCAGCTCCAGCTTGCTGTCCTTCATCTGGTCGGCGGTAGGATTCAGGATGTACTGGGTGCCTGTGTAGCCGACGCGGGCGGCGGCCACCGGGCCGAAGAACGGGATGCCGGACAGGGTCAGGGCGGCGGAGCACCCGATCATGGCGACGATGTCGGGGTCGTTCTCCAGGTCGTGGCTGAGCACGGTGGCGATGACCTGGACCTCGTTGCGGAAGCCCTCGGGGAACAGCGGGCGGATCGGCCGGTCGATCAGGCGGCTTTTGAGGACCTCGGCCTCGCTGGGCCGGCCCTCACGCTTGAAGAAGCCGCCGGGGATCTTGCCGGCGGCGAAGGCCTTCTCCTGGTAGTTCACCGTCAGCGGGAAGAAGTCCTGGCCGGGGCGGGAGCTTTTCACTCCGACCGCGGTGCACAGCACGATCGTGTCGCCGTAGCTGGCCAGCACGGCGCCATCGGCCTGGCGGGCGATCTTGCCGGTTTCCAGGACCAGCTTGCGCCCGCCCCAGTCGAGTTCCTTGCGAAAGTAGTTGAACATTCATGCGTCCTTCAGATGCGCGCGGCATCGGCGGACGGCATTCCGGGCAATCCTGACTGCCCTTTCGGGGCGGGAGGCGGCGTCTCGGGTCGCATGGAAGAGGCTGCGCCGGCCGGTGACGGCAAAGTTTGGCGCAGCCGCGGGCCATGTGGCCGGAAACGCCGTCGCGGTTCCCACACCTTTCGGGGCGTACCGGATCGGCGGTTTGTCGATCCGCCGCGTGTCGCGGCGTTGGGAGGCGTTTGCCCGCCTCCATGGCGTTGCCCCGCCCCACCATGGGGAGGGGGTGGGCGCCGTATGCCGCCATATGGGGGCGGACATCGGTTAAGTCACGTATCTTCCAAGAGTCTCCCCCTCCCCTTGTGGGGGGTTGGGGGGGGAGGGGCGAAGCGGCACGAACCCCTCCCCCCAACCCCCTCCCTCAAGGGGAGGGGGAGTCCCTTCAAACCCTTTCTCGCCTATCGCCGCAGGCTCAGCCGGCCGATCAGCGTCTCGTAGCGGCGGCTGTTCTTGGCCTTCAGGTAGTCGAGCAATCGCCGGCGGCGGCCGACCAGCATGAGAAGACCACGGCGGGAATGG